>VAPB011311780.1_pt1 | contig 15246 bp, 18 predicted proteins | sample 3395101 | NCBI WGS metagenome assembly VAPB01 (sample SAMN08290433, study PRJNA428436) | hydrothermal vent metagenome | isolation source: Deep-sea hydrothermal vent chimney | place: Indian Ocean: Southwest Indian Ridge | reverse complement strand
TAGCTAGGTTTTTAAATGCTTCACTGCCAAGCCCACCACTAACCGCTTGACCTGTTAAATCTTGCAATTGATTTGCTCGTTGATTAGCGGCAATTTGCTGCTGCTGAATCAGTTCGTTTTCTCGCTTAATATTATCCTGCCTATCAAGCTTTTCTCTAATAGCAAGACCAGATAATAAAGGGTTTAAAAATTCTACAGCCATAATAATTTTACCTTGTTTTTATGGAAAAAGACTTCCAATACTTGTATCGTTAGGGTTGAATGCTGGCAAAGTAAAGCCGCCTGTAGGTGCCGAAGCACCACCAAAACCACCAAGTGCTGCAGTTAAACCAACACCTTGACCTATTAAGCTTCCTAAAGCATTTGATGTCGCTGTTCTTCCTGCCGCTTGAGCATTTCCTATACCTATTTGTTGGTTAGCTAACTGACTGCCCGTTCCAGTAGAAATGTTAGCAAGTAACTGTGCTAATTGTGATTGCTGATTAGCATCAAACTGACCTGAGCCACTTATTAAGTTTGCTAGGTTGCTGCCGCCTTGACCTATAAGATCTGACAACCCTGAGCCTTGTTGGTTAGCTAGGCCAGATAATGCTGAGCTACTTCTACCAATTTGACTAGCTAAATCTCTACCAGTTTGGAATCTATTTTGAGCAATATTATTACCAGCACCACTTAAAAGGTTAGCTATATTATTGCCGGTATTGAATTGCATTCCTGCGCCCTGACTAGCCAATTGACTGCCAATTCCTGCACCCTGACCAAATAAGCCAGCACCCTGACTTGCAGCTCTGCCCAATAAGCTAGCACCTTGACCAAATAAGTTAGCTTGTGAATTAGCCGCGTTCAACCTATTTGATGCACTAGCAAGATTTGCTTGTGTTGCCATTTGCGCGTTTTGTGCAGCTAAGTTAGCTTGTGTTTGACCTCCTTGGCTTAAAAACTGCCCTGCTTGTCCTGCTGCCTGTAATCCCTGACCTGATAAATTTTGTAAGTTGGCTATTTGTTGTTGTAATTGTGTTCCTGCTAAACCTTGACCAAACTGTGTTAATTCTCTTAAAACTTCACCACCACCAGTTCCACCAGTAGCCGAAGCTTGATTTATTACAGAACGCTCACCCTCTTTCCTTAAAAAATCTTGAATAGGTGAATTTATAAAAGCGTTATCAAAAGCCTGCTGCCCTTGTGCTCCACTCAATGCTGATTGCAAGCCTTGTGCCTGCAAACCTGCACCTGTAAATTGATTAACACCACCGGCAGCTTGCTGAAACATAGGTTGACCAGTAGCAGTGTTAACTGATGAAGCTTGCGCGCCAAAATTACCACCTAATGCTTGCTGACCTTGCTGCAACTGATTTAATCCACCTTGAGCACCAGATTGTAAAGCACCTAACCCTTGTTGTAATTGATTTTGCGCAAACTGATTACCAAACTGTAAAGTACCTAATGCGTTGTTTTGACCTTGGCTTACAGCGTTAACACCACCTAAAGCACCTGATCTAATAGCTTGTTCAGCACCAGATAAACCGAATTGTTGTCTTGGCTGTGCTAATGCCGATTGAGGTATTTGTTGTTGAATTTGCCCTAACTGTGCAACTGGTTGTTGAATCTGTTGCTGTGTTGGCTTTATGCCGCCCGTTAATCTTCCTTGTAGTGCAGGGTTGTTGAATGCGTTATCAGTTGCAAACTGCCTTGCTAAATTAGCATCATTAATGCCGGGCGTTTGGCCTGCCTGTATTCTGTTAATGTTTGGGTTGTTTAATCCTGCTAAATTTATATGTCTGGCCATTATTGAATCCTACTGCTATTTGATAAATTAAAGTTACCGCCAAGCAAATTATTAAAGTTAAGCCCCGTACCACTTTTATTAACGCCTTGATTAAATCCGCTAAATTGTGGCTGTTGCTGGATTTGTGACATTTCTTGCTGCTGTAATTGTTGCTGCTGTAACTGTGGTAGTTGTTGCTGAAAAAAGCTTAAATCTGGTTGTTGAGCCCGAAAAGGCTGTAATTGACTAAAATCAACATTTCCGCCTAATAAAGCATTTTGAATCTGTGGTAATCCTGCAAGTATAGCTTGTTGCGCACCTATGTTGCCTTGCTGGAACACATCAGTTTGTGCAGGTAAGGACTGACCAAACACATCTAAAGCACCTTGAAACCCTTGCTGTGCTGTTTGTTGTGCTTGCGGAAACAACCTATTTAGATCGGCTCTTGCTCTATCTGCTGATTCTCTAGTAATATTCTGAGCATCACCGATAGCACGCTCCTGCTTTTTAGCTGCTGCTTTTTCAGCACCACCAAAAAAAGTATCTTTTATGATCTTTTCTTTTGTTTTTGGTTCAAAAATACCAGACTTAAATTTAAACATTTATATACTCCAAAAATTGTTCTTTAGTCATGCCGAGAATATACTCATCGACTAACCTGTCTTTATGTAATGCCGATTTTTCAGTTTTCCCCTCTAATTTAAAACCGCTATTCAAACAGAAATTTTTAACATGCCAATCTTTACTTGAGCATTTAACAATTATCTTTTTGTAATCATATAAATCAAATATTAATTTCAATGTTAACTTGTATGACTCGCTTGATATGTTTTTTCTGTGCTCAGGTAAAAAATAACAGTGTCCATCAAGTGAAACTTTATTTAATGGCTCAAAGGCAAACAAACCAACTATTTTATTATTTATATATGTGCCAATCCAACAAACTTTATCAGTATTTATTTCTGTTTTTATTCCGTTTTCAGTAGATAGATGTATTATTTTGTCGTGATATATAATTGATTCTATTTCATTTTTATTATGTGTTCTTTTTACTATCAAACCAAAACCCACCCTTTTGTTTTATCACCCAAAACATCATCGTCACGCTTTATATATAATATATTTCCTGTTGTTCCTGCATCATCCATATAAACAGCACCTTGACTAGCTTCAACTATTGCTTCTGGTGTTCCTGTTCCGACAATTAACGCTCTATCAGTAATTATTTTAAACCATGAATTCAATTGAAAAGATGGTGATCCATCATCTTTAGAAATAGATCTTGAACTGCTTGGCTGAACAACTCTAGTTACCACGTTGTCCACTCCTAATATTAGCTTCTAATTTAATAAAAACAGGTTTAACTTGATCGCTCATTACAAATTTAAAAACTGCAAACCTTTGAAATCTTCCTAACTTATTCCAGATAGAACGTTTAAAATATTCGCCTATCTTTCCAATTGATCTATTTGTTTCTTGACTAAAGCACCTACCATCTGGTGAGGTGCTTAACCTTATTTGTGGATCAATAACACTTAAATCACCTACACCACTTTCAAATGTGGCTTCAAGCTGGCTTACAGTGATCGCATTACCAAGATCTGAAAATGGTTGTGTAGCTACAGATCTAATAATTAAGTTTTCATATTCTGTGTAAGTATCTATATCAATAGCGCCTATTCGACCATCCTGAGAATCACCACAAAGAACGCGACCATAAGCGGTAACGATAGAGTTAACTCTCCATCTCATGTTTTCGGTAACGCCATCACTGTTTGTTATCTGTGACTTTCTTTCGTTCCATCTTCCAGTAATGGTATTAAATTCAAATGTTCTAGTTGGCAATGAAAAGCCAACAAAGTAAGCGCCATTTTGAGCGTATGAATAAGCAAACGAAGCCTCTAACTCTTCCTGTGAAAAACTTTGTAAAGCTGAATCAATAGCTGTTGTTGAAATCTTTTGAGCGGCATTTCCTGCTAAAGCCCAAATTGCAGGACTTTCATTTGTTCCGCCACCTATCCACATGAACGTGTTATTTGAAGAGATCATTGAAAAAGGAGAAAACACACCTTTATCTAAAAAGAAACCTGTTCTTTGAAATGGAAAACCACCAGCGCCAGTATTTTGATATTCTTCTATTGTTTCTGAACCGCCAATATAAAGTTTATTATTAAATACATGTAATGAGTTTATTTTGTCGGGATCTGACTCGGCACTTCCAAAATCTAAAGCACTCCAGTTGATACCATCATTAGATTCAGATTTAATGAATTTTTTTGAGTCAGTATTACAAACAAAAAAACTATCAACAAATACGACAATTTGAGGTTTTCCGTTCGCTATAAAGCCTAAGTCTGTTATTTCAACAAATGGTGTTCCTGATGTTTCATCAATAATATATGCTTTACCATTTGGTACTAAAACCATTAATTGTTTACCATTATCTGCCATTGAAACGCGACCAGTACCGCCTATTTGACCTAAAATAACATCGGTAAATATCTCATTACCATCAACATCAAAACTATTATCAACTCTAATTAAAGTAGTGCCGTTTAAAAAATATGGTTTACCATTTTTAACATGTGCGCCTCTGTTTGATTCTGTAGCGCCGCCTGTTGTTAATATCTGGCTAACACCCGGACTTCCGAATAAAGTCTCTTGAGATAAAGCACCTTCAACTTGTGGTATGTTTGGATACCAATTAACGCACTCTTGAGCGCTAATTGGCAAAGAATCAGAAAGATAAAAACCGTTAGCTATTGGCAATTGAGCGCGAGGCATTAGTTAATCCTTAAAACAGCATCAGAAACAACGATGTTTGTAGTGTCAGAATTATTTTCAACAAAAACCTCAATATAATCATTGCCCGCTAGTGACTTTTGCCAAATACACATACCAGCGCCAGCCTTTGAACTATTCATTGTTAATTGAACTTTAGAGTCACTTATCACAACACCGTTTATTGCAATAAATGCCGTTGCTTGCTTGTCACCACCAGAAGCTCCAAGCAAAGAAAAAGAAAAGGTTATCGGAACTGTTGCGTTTTTTTCTCCGTTATACGTTGATCTCCCTGATGCTAAATTTGTAAACTGACTAGATCTAACATCTGACCAAGAAGCCATTACCATTACTGGGGTGTTAATTGTTGATATGACCGTTTCAGTAATATTTCCATTTAAACTTATAAGGGAATCAGGTCTGGTGTCTTGTATATTGTCATTTGCTAAAAAGTTCCATCTAACATCGTCCGCTGTAATGCCAGACAATGGAGAGCCTAGGCCAAAAATTCTAGTGTTTACCAATGAGCCTAATCCACCAACGTTTATATTTCCACTAGCAACAAGCCCGCTCATTAAAGCTGTACCTGCTGCTAATGTTGCAAATGAGTTTACCCAAGTAAACCCGTCAAAAGTAGAAGTACCTAGGTTTAAAAATGTACCTCCATTCATAATTACAACGTTTGTTTGTGCAACAAATACAATTGAATTACCTGAAAATGTTATACCGTTTGTTTTTATATCATTCCACGCTGTATCAGATATTTGTACCGCTGTTAACCCATCAAAATCACCGACAATAGTACACGAGTCAACAGTTAAATTTATGAGTTGAAAAACCTTACCCATAACCGTGCCAGTAATATCAAAGATTTTAGCTAGTGGGGCATCTAGTCTAATCAACGTTATTTTTGAGCTAACATCTACACCGGTAAACATTGTGTCTGTACCGGTATAAGTTAGTTTTATTATTGAGCTGTCTGTACCTCTTATTAATGTGTTATTGCTTAAAATAAACCGATCTGATGTTGTAATATCTTGTACGAATAAATAATCAGTATCATTTACAAGTGTAATCGCACCACCTATCGGGCTAGGTAAATCAGACAGTTGAGAAACTATTATTGTTTTTGTTGATTCTGCTGCTGCTACCGCTGATATTTGTATTTGATCACCTGATTCAGAAACATTAATACCTGAACCAGCAATTAATGCTCTAAAAGTTAATGAATCTTGCGTTAAGTCTTTTATTATTTTTGCACCGGGGCCATTAATAAAACTAGTGCCTAACAAAACACCATTATCAGGACTTGTACTTGCAATAACACCTTTTGAAGACTCGATGTTTCTGATCTTGTATTCGCTTGGTGATGGTTCAATCAATACAGGAACGCCAAGCGGATCGCCTTCAGTTGATAACGTTCCAGTTACACCTAATGCGTTTTTAAAATCAGAAAAAGGAATCGTGAAGTTTTGCCCGTTGGAAACAACCGTAATCAAAGCAGTATCTAATAAAGATGTAAGCGCGTTAAATTGACTTATTTTTTGGCTATTGCTCATTGGTTGTATCCTCTAGCAGAATACTGCCGTTTTGCTCTGTTAGAATATTTGGTTGTTCGCCATTATAAAATCTTGAAGATCTTCTGCTACACTCGTTACCAGAACCAATTGGCAACGTTGAAGGATGTTTAGTGCTAACAAGGTTTCTTGATAACTTGCGCATAGCTTTTAAACCTCTATCAGCATTAACGGCTAAAGTTTGCGCTGGTGCTATATCAAATGATGTAACTACATTTAAAGCAGTGTTATAAATAAGACCATTTATAGCACCATCAGGTATTGTTATTTGGTCGTTAGGTTTTGAAACCACCGTATAACCTAGTGGAGTAGTAACAGCTAACTCATTCATGTACCGATTCATATATCGCAAGCAGAATTGAAAATCAACCGCTTCAATAGCTTGTTCGGATGCTTGTACTAATATCTCTTGAAGGATATCAGTTATTACACTTTCTGCTGTTTCCATCTCGAAGCCTTTTAAATAAATACTTAATGATGCGCACTCATAGAATACGCATTTTAAATACTACTTAGGTTTGGTTAATGAAAAGCCTTTTAAACTTTTATCGCCAGCCTTTAAGCATGCGACCATATATTCATTTACTTTTAGTGCTTTGCCGTTAGGCGTATAAATAGTGGTTAATTTTGGTTCTGACATTTTGATCACCTTTTTATTTGAAATAATATTTATTTTCGGCTTCGATTCTAGCAGATAAAGCGTCTTCTTTTTTTAAGAATGTTCCTAAGCTAATTGATTTATCATTTACCATGATTCTAGCTCTCCACTTGTTTGAGTCTTTTCTAAAAGTAACGCCAGAATTTCCACTTGTATTGTTTTTATGTTTTTTCTGGTTTTTTGCGTTAATACTGTGACTTACACTTCTTAAGTTTGACCATTTATTATTAAGACCGTTGCCGTCTATATGGTCTATTTCTTTCGGCTGCTCTTTAGTCATTAAAACCCAAGCGACCCTATGAGTATAATAAAAACCACCTTTAAACTTAAACCTTTAATACATCTTCTTTGAGGTTTTCGCCCCACAAACATGCTTACATCCAACAACAAACCCTTTTACATACTGATTAATCTTTATCTTTCTTTTTATTCCCCCTGTTTCGCTGTTGTACGAAAAAAAAGAATTGAAAGAATCGAAATCCATATACTTAGCCATAAACACCCACCTTTAGTTGATGCTAAATAATAACAAACAACCAAATGTGGGGTAATGTTAACGTCTACGGTTGTCCAAATCCTTGACCAGCTAAGAACGGATTCATTGTTCCTAGTGCATAACGTAAATCAATACGCACTTTGTTACGGTTTTTAGTAAAGTCAGATCCTTTACTAACTCGTAAATGAATGCCGTCTTTAGTTGTTGCACTTGAATCTGTAGCGTCAAGTTTCTCCATTGGAACACCAGCAAGAACGAAAGCATCACGATGAAAGAACAAGTTAGGCTGAATACGTGTAGCAGCAGCACCACCAAGCGTAATAATATCATTAGGCGCAATAGCTGCTACAACAGTGTTATATTGACCGTTAGCCTCAAATAACGCAGGGCCAGTAATCGTTAAGTTACCAGCACCTGAACCATCAAGAGTAACTGTGTTTGTAACAGTACCAGTAAACACAATTTGACTACCGTTTTCGTCAATCATTGCTTCACGAGTTGCCAAGTTAAGACGATAACGACCAGTAACAGTAACCGTTTCACCAGCAGCAACAACCAAGTTAGCTTGAAAGGCTGTTACACCAACAACTTGTGTCATACTGTCTTTAGCTGCTTCATAAGTAGCAACAGGAGTACCGACAACAGTACCTGCTCGATCTGCACCTGTGCCAGTTAAGTAACTAGCCAACGTGGTTCCTGTCATGACTTTCATGCCAGCAAAATTACTAGTAATAGTTGCCATTTCATTGGCTGTCATATTGCCAGTTTCACCACCTAAACTACGCTGATCACTTGCTAATTTACGTTGTGTGAATGGGTTTACAACATACTTCCAGTTGCCATCTTTAGGAATTCCAGATCCTTCCATTACTGCGCCAGCTTCTGCAACTTCATCCCATGTAGTTACACCAGTTCCAACAGTACCAGCAAGTAATGCTGTATTTTTCATCATGAATTCAGCGGTTTTTAGTTCCATTTTAGTAACTAAACGTTGCGCCATATCTTGGAAGAAGCGAGGATCGCCACCATCTTTTAAAGCTTCATCAAATTCTTTAACAGATGCAAAAACAGTCAATTGATCTTGAACTGTTGCTGTTGCTTTACCTGTTGTATAAACAGATTCTGTTTCAGAAGTTAAATCACCGTCTGGTGTCTCGCTAACATTCCAATCAGTAGGGCGTTTAACGTCAACATTTTCACCGCTGTTTACGTCAAAACTACCTTGGAATAGTTGTGTATTAATGTTTTTAGATAAAGTTCGGCTTGTCTCAAAAGGGACTAAAACCTTATCCATTATTTTTCGTGCAAAATTACTATCAAAATTGTTAGCCATGAGTGGCTCCTTTATTAACTATAAGTTACACCCTCAAGTGCTGGGTGCTTACTAGGTTCTCCACCTTTGCCTTGTAAATTATCACCGGGCTTTGGCGTGTTACTAGTTTTCGGTTTTAATGCAATAGCTTTCGCTTTTATTTCAGCAAATTTAGCTCCTGCCAATATAGGATTCATAGTGTTTATTTCATGTGCCTCCATCGGGTTAGCAGCTAAATGTTTAGCTATAAAAAAACCATCTGGGTCTGACATGATCGCAACACCTAAATCAGCAGTCATACCGCCAGTGTTCAGAGTGTTAACGATAGAATTAAATTCTTCGTCTGTTGCTCCTGCTTTTTTAGCATTACTTAAAAAGCTCTGACCTAATTTTTCTTGCTCTTGCTGCTGTGCTATTGCTGCTTGTTGTTGATTGAATTGCTGTTGCTTCTGAAACAATTGATTCTGAGTATTAAAGTTAGCCTGAGCAATCAAAGCTTGATCGCGCTGCTTTACTTTTTCGTCATAATCATCTTCAAAAGCATCTGGCATTGGTGGGATTTCTCCAACCTGTGCAGCTAATTGATCGCGATACTTTTGCTCAAATTCTGCAACTTTGGCTTTTTCTGCTTCCAAGTTACGTTCAAGCTGTTTTTTTTCACCGTACTGCTTATTGAATGCTTCGTTTGCTTTCTTCTTAGCAACCGCCTCTTCATCAACTTGTTGGTTTAATTCACCCTCAACAGGGGCTGTAGTTTCCGACTCTACGACAGAATTATTTGTTTCGATTTGCTGATTGTCAATATTTGATTCAACAGAATCGTTTTGCGGAGTATCACTCATGATTTAAGACCTTGTAGGCATAGACAGAACTGTCTGAGCAGCTATTTAAGATTGTAAGGTTAGCTGTTGACCTCTTGATAATTATAATTTACTTATTATCTTGACGATACAGCGAGAAACGCTATACTTGATTTTAATTTATAGCGATTTACTCAATAAAAAACAAGGAAACAGAAAATGAAAGCGAACATAAATGAAATTGAAATCAATGGCGAGACGTATATTAAGAAATCAGATATACAAGAAATAGAAAAGCCAGTTGGCGATTATGTGGTAGTTAGAACTTATAGTGCTGGCGTTCATGCTGGCTATATAAAATCAAGATATGGTAAAGAGGTTGTTTTAACTAACACTAGACGATTATGGTATTGGAAGGGTGCTGCTTCACTGTCTCAATTAGCAGGCGTTGGAACATCAAATATAGATGCTTGTAAGTTCCCTGCTGCGATTGCTGAAATAACATTAACTGAGGTAATAGAGATTATACCTTGCACTGAAAAAGCCAAATCTCTTATTGAGGGTGCGAAAGAATGGAAAGAGTAATTAGCGATAGAGATAAAAAAGGCTATGGCTCTGGCTATAGCTATGGCGATGGCTATGGCTATGGCTATGGCGATGGCTCTGGCTCTTGCTATGGCTATGGCTATGGCTATGGCTCTGGCTATGGCGATGGCGATGGCTATGGCGATGGCGATGGCTATGGATATGGCTCTGGCGATGGCTCTGGCGATGGCTCTGGCGATGGCGATGGCTATGGCGATGGCGATGGCTCTGGCGATGGATGATTTATGACAGCCAGAAACGAATTTACTGAACTAGTCCACTCTAAAGGGTGGACGGTATGGGATGCTTGCGAATTATGGGGTATTAGATACGAGACTTTTTATCGTCGCGTCAATAACCCTAGAAAGCATCAAGAATTAAAATCATTATGTAAAGGGCTTAAGAAAAAAGAAAAATTAAAATGATTACATACTTAATGCTAAGTTATTTTATTGTGTTTATATGGTGTATTAAAAGAACTCTGTTTGATATGGAAAGCGTGAAGAGTAACTTTAAGTTATGGTTATTCTTTCCTGTTGTTCTTCCTTTTTTAATTCTAGTTAAATTTTGGTATTGGTGATAAAGATGTTAGTTAAATACAAGCGTAAACAAATAAACTTAAAAGACTATTTAAGAAAGCAAGAGTTCGTTCTTGCTAGTCATGTCGAGCCATTGATAATAAATCTTATCGAATGCGCTGTTAAGGCTGGCGCAGATAAAGAAAAGTTAATGGAGTTAATTTCTAATGAATGAGTTTGAATGGTATAAAGCCAAAAGACTTAACTAACAACTAAAATTCTTTGGAGCTAAGAAGAAAGGCTTTATTAGTTGTTATGCTAAACAAGTCAAACCAAGAATCAGGATAGAAAACCCTGCAAAAACGAGAACCGCTCTTGAAGGTGTTATTTTAAATCAAAGAGATAGTATGTTAGACATGCAAAATAGATCTCTTATTGATTTGTAGTGCCAACAAAATCAAGCTGCTGCAAGAAATATGCAAGCCAATCAAGGTTTACTTGGTTCTACTTACAGCCTTACTTTCTTTTGGTATAAAAACAGATGAAGTAAGCTCATCATCAACAGCAATAGCGTCAAAACCTTGATCAATAGCAATCTTGCCCCTGATATTTTGAGCCTCCCAAGATGCTTCACCTAAATCATCATAACCAAACATTTCCAAAGGATTTGTGCTTTTTTCAAATACATTTTCATCACCAGCTGTTATGTCATACAATTGCTCTAGTGTATCTTCGTCTGCATCAGGATATTCGCCCCTTAGAAACACCATTGCTTGATCGAAATCTAGATCGCTATCTCCTTCTCCTGCAACCTTTCCTTTTCTTGGGAAGAATGTTATTTGTTTTTTCCCTCAGTACTCTGTTATATTTCCTTGAGAACCAAAAATACCATCAAACTTTTCAAAAACTCCTTTCTTTTTTATTACTCCATCAAATGATTCATCTAACGTACCATGAGTGATAGGCATGTCAAAATCAATATTAGAAACGTCATCAACAAAAGATCCCGCAGTGTTTTTGTATCTTACTGATTTTTTTATTCCAGCCTTTAGCGCATCACCAGCGATGGGAATAACACCTAAGCCAGCCATAGCCATTCCAAACTTATCGCCTTGAGCAACTGCCTTACCAAATTCATCGCCAGCTGTAGCATCACCAATACCCGGTAAGAACTCTGCTAAAGCTGAAACATTGCGCCCTATTCGTTGAGCGCCAAAGTTATCTGATATTATTCCGGTATCTTTTAACGTGTCAGCAATGCCTGCGCCTAATCTCTCTGATAGTGTTGGTTTAAATGGTGCTATCGTATCACCAACAGGTTGTAATGCGTCAGATATACCGCCTGTTGCTTTACTTATCATATCAGCGTTGAACTTCTTGCGTAATACTTCAAGGATATATTGCTCATCCATATCATTAGGGAAGTTAATAGGGTTAGTTACCCCTAAGACGTTGACAATAGGCATTATATAAACTCGCCAGTTTTCGGGTCAAACGTAATCATATTTGCCATCACTTCACCGTTTAATTGCTGCCCTAACTTGGCTTCTAGTTCAGTTAATTTAAGCGCCATTTCGTTTAGCTGTTTATTAGCTAACAAGTCTATTTTTTGTTGCCCTTGCTGTATGTTTGCAGCAGCAACATTAAATTTATCATCCTGCCCTTTGATAAATTTCTGTACATCGAATTGTAATTTTTCTCTATCCAGTGCCACTTTGTCTTGGTCTAACGCAACCTGAGCTTGTTTAACCTGTGCGTTGAACTGCGCTTCTTGCTGTTTTGTTTGGGCGTTTTGCTGTTCAGCTTGAGCCTTACCCATTTCAGCTTGAGCAATTAATGCGTTAGGATCTGGCTGCTGTGGTTGATTTTGTGCGGCCTGTTGCTGCTCTGCAACCTGCTGTTGTTCTTCCTCTGTCCATTGTGATTCAGGAATTAAACCAGCATTAAATAATTGAACTCTGAAACGTTCAGCCATTAAATCCATACCAGGCTCTTTTTTATTCTTAAGCCAGATATCCATCCCAGACTGTGCAAATTCAGGATTGATAGCCGCCATAACTTCAAATGAGCGTGCTGATTCTTTTTGTGCAGAGTTAAATGCTGGCCCTACTTCACAAACAACATCATATTCACCAATTGATAAATCATTTAACGTAATATTTTGCTGAGTTTCTTGATCGAATACAGTTTGATTTAAGGTGATGATTTCTGATGTTCCATCTTCCTTAAGAATTCTAACTTGTCTAGTCGCATCATAAACACGAGGTATAGCATTGATCAAAATTCTACCTGTGTGACAAATTGGTATTTCTAAATCTTTAAACCATTTTATATTCCCAACATTCCCTTGCTCTATTTGCTGTAAACCTGCAACTCCTGATTGCTGAGCATTGGCGTTACCTTGTTGAGACTGAAAAGTATTAGATGATGTATTAATCATCTGTTGCATGTTTTGGATAGTTGTTTGCAATCCTGAACTAGCTTGAGGGCCACCCGTATAAGTTGGTAATAGTCCGGGGTTTGTTTTGTCATTGTTAAATATACGAACAGGCGCGCGATCTGTATTCATTTGTGAATAGTCGTTACCTTCTGCCATTTCGTCTGTCATCCAGATAGTAGGTGAAGGAGATAAAGCACCATCCTCTATATCTCGACTGATAGCATAATTAGCTACACGTTGAGAATCATATAGATTTTCTAACTTGCCAAAGTAGATACAAACATTATCAACTATGTCGAAATTACCATAAACAGGAATTAATGGAATATAATCAAAAACGGTTTCTTCTTCTTCTGCAAGCCACATTGAACCATCAAACATACGAGAATATACACGCCAGCTTTCGCGCGTTCTTCGCTTCTCGTTGCCATCGTTATCAACTTCAATAACAATTCCAGCTTGAGATAGTTCATCTTGAACAGCTTTAAAATCTTCATCATCTTGATAAACTGAGCCATCGGTCATTCTAACCAATTCAATGCTTCTAGGTTTGCGATAATAAAGCTTGCCAACAGTTACTACTTCTTTGCTGTTTTGATTTGAGAAGTCACCACCGTTATATATTCTTGAATCGTCACCAACAGACATACCTGAACCATCAGGCCAACGAGAATTATATTCATCAATCGGTAAAGCAACTAATTTAACACCCCAATTTGCATCACTTCTATCTTGCATTACAGAAGAAAGATCGAACCAAACTGAATCAACAGCATTAGGAACTCTACGAATAAACAAATCTTGATCGAAAGAATCACCATCAACCCAATCTTGTACAACTTCCCAAGCATCAAAGCCGCCTATTACATTAGAGCGACCTGATGAATTGAATACATCTTCAGCATTGGAGATATTGCGGATATTTCTAATAAGACCATCATAAGCCTTTGCATTATCCTTTGATGCTTTACCGTTGGAAGGACTAACACGCAAAGTAAAATCTGATTGCTCAATCTCTCCAGCTATACCATCAATGATTGGTGTACACATATCGAAAGTTCCACGAAAGCGCCCGTCCATTTTTTCAATGGCGTAATCATCCCATTGACCATCTGGAATAGTAATAAACCTTTTGGCCACTCTAACTCTTTCTCGTTGATCTTGTTCTGAATCTTGTGCTTTCTGTATCATTATCAGCACATCATTAATTTTTGAGTAGTCTTGTTTAAGTGGCATAACTATTTACCTGCATATTGAATCAAATTTTAATTTAACTTTCTTTTTGTTGCCTATGTCTCTACGACGAACCGCGTACCTAATCATCATATAAGCGTACCTAATAGCATCAAGTATATCATCATTGGCTTTTACTATTTTTCCCTTATCATCTCGATGGTACTGTAACACTTCATCAAGAAGATCACGCAATCCTTTAAATATTCTAAATTTACCTTTGCTCATTAAATCACGTATTTCATACAATCCAGCCTCAACGCCATTACTACCATCTAGCCAAGTTGCCCTGTCATGTATCATATTAAAACCAGCCTCTTTGTAATATTGCATTTGCTGCTTTCCGCTGCCTTTTTCCGTTTGAAGACCATCTAAAGGCCATGCTGTTGGTACATTTTCAGCCCAAGGCTTGACGGTTCCCCATGCTTCATTAGGGCTTGTGTGTCTCATTTTATGCGCTTTTGTCACATAGTAAATATCACTATCACGATCATGAACTAGCTGTATATGTGACTGAGGGTGATCCCAACCAAAATCCATTCCATCAATAACATAGAAATGATCTGGTATTTCAAATGAATCACAAGTTAAATATTCCTCACTAAGATCATAGATTCGACCATGACCTAGCATTGGAATACCTTTTGAACGCATATTACGCTGATGCTTAGGATAGCTTTCTAATAATCTTTTGGCTTTTTCTGGAGAAATGTGTGGCGCATCATCCCAGCCTTTCATCATAAAGAATTGGTCTTCGCTAGGTTCATCCATGAACTTTATAACTAAATCAGTACGTCCGTTTTCTGGTGTGAAAGTATAAATACCTCTACCACCGCGCCCTTTATCGCCATTTATTGTACGAGTTAATAACTGAGGTCTTATTTTTGCGTCTTTTGGTTCTTCATCGACATGAAACCAATCAACAACATCACCCATTATTGCGTGTTGTCCTTGAGCATAAGACCAAAATTGAACAGTTGAAACACCTAGCTTATGTTGTACTCTAACTGTTCTCATGGCATTAACTGTTCCGCCTGAACTTTCATGGCTTAATATTTTATCAACAGGAATAAGACCACCT
>VAPB010462311.1_pt1 | contig 15272 bp, 13 predicted proteins | sample 3395101 | NCBI WGS metagenome assembly VAPB01 (sample SAMN08290433, study PRJNA428436) | hydrothermal vent metagenome | isolation source: Deep-sea hydrothermal vent chimney | place: Indian Ocean: Southwest Indian Ridge | reverse complement strand
GTGTCACTATTGACTTCGATTAACTCGGTAAAAATACCGATAGCCTTGTTCGAGTCGTTCGATAACAGGTAATTCAGCCCCTTGACGTAGGAGTCGGAAAAGATCCCTGCGGATTTAGCGGAGTTATTTCTAACAAAAGGATCCCATCGACCAATAATCCAGCCGATCAAAATAGCACTTAGAATCAATAATAACAGCCAATAATCCATCGAATAGACCAACTCATCTTAACCGCACTGGCAGTGGATATTATAAATGTCCTTCGACTGTTTCGGCGAGCGCTATTTCTGATTATTGGCTCGGTCCCGTAATTCCTTACCGGGCTTGAAATGTGGAACATATTTACCCGGAAGTTCCACCTTCTCGCCGGACTTTGGATTTCTTCCCGTCCTTGGAGGGCGATAGTGGAGGCTAAAGCTTCCAAAACCCCTGATTTCAATGCGCTTGCCATTAGACAACGCGTTACTCATCATTTCTATCAGACTCTTAACCGCCAGTTCGACATCTTTGTACGCCAGATGTCCCTGATTTCCAGATAAATTGTCTATCAAATCTGACTTGGTCAATGAAGGTACGTATTCTTGTTCTTTCATCACATAGTCCAGTTCATTGAAAAAGGCGGCGAAGGAGAACCTTCACCGCCCTGGGTATCGGATTCTAGGAATCCATTTTTTCCTTTAACAGATCGCCGAAACTGGTGGTGGTACCACTATCTCGACTTGCTGTGTAGTCTTTTAGGGCTTCCTGCTCTTCTTCGGAATCTTTCGCTTTAATCGACAGATATATACTTCGGCCTTTTCTATCCATACCAGTAATCTTGGCTTCAATCTCGTCGCCCTCGTTCAAAAAGGATCTGGCGTCTTCAACTCGGTCGGTAGCCATTTCAGAAGCTCTGAGCAAGCCTTCGATTCCATCGCCCAAATTGACTATCGCTGCTTTAGCATCCACCGAGGTGACGGTACCACTTACGATGCTACCTTTGGGTTTTTCTGCTATGAAACTGGCGAATGGATCCTTCTCAATCTGTTTGATGCCGAGTGAAATACGCTCTCGTTCAGGATCGATGGAAAGCACCATGGCTTCAACTTCCTGACCCTTCTGGTAATCCCGAACCGCTTCTTCACCTGGCTTGTTCCAGGACAGGTCGGTCAAGTGGATAAGCCCGTCGATATTTCCATCGAGTCCGATAAATATACCAAAATCAGTAATCGATTTTATCTTACCTGAAATAACATCTCCCTTGCTATTGGTCGAGCCAAACTCATCCCATGGGTTAGCCTTGCATTGTTTCATGCCTAGTGAAATTCGGCGACGCTCCTCGTCAATTTCTAATATTGCCACCTCAACTTCATCTCCTAGAGTGACCATTTTGTTCGGATTAACGTTTTTATTAGTCCAGTCCATTTCTGACACGTGTACCAGGCCTTCGACGCCGTCTTCGATTTCGACGAAACATCCATAGTCAGTAATATTGCTCACATTACCATACAGTCGCTGACCTTCCGGGTATCGGCGCATAATATTGGCCCAGGGATCGTCTCCCATTTGTTTGAGACCAAGCGAGACTCGATTCTTTTCACGATCAAACTTCAATACTACGACATCGATTTCCTGGCCGATTTCTACTACCTCGGAAGGATGCTTGACCCGTTTCCAGGCCATATCGGTGATATGCAATAATCCATCGATTCCACCCAGATCCAGGAATGCACCATAATCGGTCAAGTTCTTCACGATACCACGAACACGTTCACCTTCTTTCAAGGTTTCAAGTAGTTTTTCCCGCTCTTCGCTGAATTCTTTTTCGACCACAGCACGACGTGATACCACGACGTTATTACGCTTTTGATCGAGTTTTATAATTTTAAATTCGAGTTCTTTTTCTTCCAGGTAAGCAGTATCGCGAACCGGACGCACGTCGACCAGTGAACCCGGCAAGAATGCCCTGATTTCACCAATATCGACTGTAAAGCCGCCCTTAACCTTTCCTGTAAATCGACCGGTAATAATTTCGTCGGCCTGCTGCGCCTCTTCGAGACGTGTCCAGGCTCTGGCACGTTTGGCTTTTTCGCGCGATAAACGCGACTCGCCGTAACCATCCTCGAACGAATCTAGTGCGACTTCTACGATATCGCCAATATTGACATCGAGTTCACCGCTTTCGTTATAAAACTGCTCTACGGGGATCACACCTTCAGATTTGAGCCCCGCGTTGACGATTACAACATCACGGTTGATATCGACAACTTCACCGGTGATTATTTCACCGATACGCATATTCATTTGAGTAATGCTTTGCTCAAACATTTCTGCAAAATTTTCGGACATGGAAGAATTTCCTAAATGGGTTTGTAATGGCGAGGGCCTGGAGAAGCCTTCGTATTACGTTATAGTTAAAAAAACCCTGTGGGCGGTGCGCCTACAGGGACCTGTTTTCATTCACCTCAACAATGTGGCTCATGACCAGATCGACTACCTGTTTCAAATCGAGCAGGCTCGAGTCGACTACAATCGCGTCAGTCGCTGGAACTAGCGGGGATTCGGCCCGGTTTTCATCCCGTTCGTCTCGCCCGCTGATCTCCGATCTAAGCCGGTGGATATTAGCTGATAATCCCATACCAATCAACTGCTTATAACGCCGTGCAGCCCTAATTTCGACCGATGCGTATAAAAAAAACTTAAATTTGGCATCCGGGAACACCACGGTACCCATATCACGGCCATCGGCCACCAGTCCGGGGGGCTTAAAAAATCCCCGCTGCCATGTCAGCAATTGCTCCCGCACGCCTGGATAGGAAGCAATTACCGATGCCGCCTCGCCACTCGACTCGAGTCTGATTTGCTCGGATACCTCGATATCATCCAGATAGGGAATGCTTAGCTCATCACCCGTTTCAAAGCGAATATCCAGGTCTGCCAGGCTTGCAACAACCTCAGTTTCCTGCTCCAGATCGATTCCATCCTGTAATGCCTTAAGCGCAGCGAGCCGATAGATGGCGCCACTGTCGAGTAAATGAAAATTTAATTTTCGGGCTATCTGTGCTGCGAGCGAACCTTTGCCTGAGCCACTAGGTCCGTCGATGGTGATAATGTAGGCTTGCTTATCCGTCATATATAGAAATTTTTAATCCGGCTCCAGCAGCCATGTTAACAAACCCAGGGAATGATGTGTTGACGTTGGAACAATCTTCTATTTTGATCAAATCACTGGCAGCGATCGATGCGATGCTAAAAGCCATCGCAATGCGATGGTCTCCATGAGAATCGATAACACCACCAGCCATCGGCCCTCCAAATATTTTAATACCGTCTCGCCTGGTCTCTACGCTAACTCCCAATACGCTTAAACCTTGCGCCATTACCTCTATTCTATCACTTTCCTTAACCCTGAGTTCCTCGGCACCGGTGAGTAATGTTTCCCCCCTTGCACAGGCTGCTGCGATAAATATAACAGGAAACTCGTCGATCGCCAGCGGTACCAGGGCCTCGGGTATGTTAATACCGTGCAGCGCAGCGCTTCGAACCCGGATATCGGCAACAGGCTCACCACCAATATCCCGTTGGTTAAACAAAGTTATTTCAGCTCCCATTAATCTGAGAATTTCGATCACCCCGGTTCGCGTCGGATTAACGCCTACATGCTCAAGGGTCAGTTCGGCATTTGTCGCAATGCTCGCGGCTACCAGGAAAAAAGCCGCAGAAGAAATATCTGCAGGAATTTCGATATTGATCGCGTTTAGTTCCTGGCCGCCGCTAATGCTGATTTGCCCCCTGTCAGATTCAACAGGACATCCGAAACCACGCAACATGCGTTCGGTATGATCGCGCGTCGTTGCTGGTTCGACGATAGTGCTTTCGTCATCGGCGTATAGAGCGGCTAGCAACAAACAGGACTTAACCTGTGCCGAGGCCATAGGTATGCGATAATTGATCGGGCTTAATTTGGACTGGCCCAGTACAGTCAATGGCGCGGTACAGCCCGACTGACTTTCGACCCTGGCTCCCATTGCATGCAGGGGTTCAACTACCCGCTTCATCGGGCGCGAATTAAGCGACTCGTCACCGACCAGCGTAGCCTCGAATGACTGACCGGCCAGTAATCCAAGCAGCAGACGCATGGCGGTACCCGAATTCCCCATATCGAGCCGGTTCTCGGGTTTTTTCAAACCATGCAAACCGACCCCGTGCACGCTAACCCGATCGCTCTCACGTTCGATAGTGACGCCCATGGACTGAAACGCCTTAAGTGTATTCAGACTATCTTCGCCCTGTAGAAAACCCGAAATATGGCTTGTTCCCCGGGCAATCGATGAAAGGATAATAGAACGGTGAGAGATCGATTTGTCGCCTGGAACTCGGATCACGCCATTGACGGTTCCCCCTGGCAGGCATTCGATATGGGACATCAACAATTTCCTACTAACGAGTCTCTCTCAGTTTTTGCATTGCCGAATAATTCCAGCAAGTGCTCGGCATCCTGATTGCGAATGGCGGCCGACACCTGGTCTAGTTCGTCTTTATATTGCTCGATCAGCCTTAACAGGGCATCTCCATTAGAAATACAGACATCGCGCCACATCACCGGATCGCTCGACGCAATTCGAGTAAAGTCGCGAAAGCCACCCGCAGCGTATTTAAATATTTCGTCGTGCTCATTCAGACCAGACAGGAAATTAACCAGCGCGTAAGCCAACATATGGGGTAAATGCGAGGTTGCGGCAAGCACCTTATCGTGGTGCTGCACGCTTAAGTATTCGATACTGGCACCGCATTGCCGCCACATCTTATCGATAATATTGACCGCAGCCTGATCGGTCGAATCAACCGGTGTCAGGATAACCCTTTTATTCGTGTAGAGACTGGAAAACCCTGCCTCAACACCGCTTTTCTCTGTTCCTGCAATGGGGTGGCCTGGAACAAACTGCCCCACCCTGTCACCGAGGCATTCGATCGCGACTTTTACTACCGATGCCTTGGCACTACCTGCATCAGTAATCACCGTCTGATCCGTGAGCCCTCCGGCGATTTGCTCAAACACTGACCGCATCGCCCCCAGGGGTACTGCCAGCACAACGATATCTGCATCTTTAACCGCATCCCTGATCGACATCTGGTAGCTATCAATAACACCGAGCTCAACGCCTTTTTCCAGGTTTGCCTGATCGCGCCCACAGCCTACGACATGGCCAACAGCTCCTGCCTGTTTCAGCGCAAGCGAGAGAGAACCTCCAATCAGCCCGACGCCGATGATAACAAGGCGGTCTATCATATTAGTCGCTCGAGTTTGCCCAGCAACGCCTGATGCTGTTGTTCGGTTCCTATGGTAATGCGCAGAAACTCAGGCATATTGTAGTTGGCGACCGGTCTTACAATAATTCCCTGTCGCAACAGGGATTGATAAATTTCGTCACTTCGTTGGCCAAACTGTACTGTCAGGAAATTCGCCACCGAGGGAATATAGTGCAGTTTCTTCGAAGAAAAATAATCACCAAGCTGTCTAAGGCCTCGCGAGTTATTCGCCCGGCTGGCCTGCACAAAATCTTCGGCGTCGAGACTCGCAGTCGCGGCAGCCAGCGCCAGAGTATTGACATTGAAAGGTTGCCGTACCCGGTTCAGCAAATCACATACTGCTGCGCTGGATAGTGCGTAGCCGACCCTTAGCCCCGCCAGGCCATAAATTTTTGAAAAAGTGCGAGTCACGACCAGGTTCGGATAATCGGCAATCCACCGCGAGGTATCAGGATAATCGCTTTCCTCGACATATTCGAAATATGCCTCGTCGACCACGATCACGATGTGCGAGGGCACTCGATCGATAAACTCCTTCAATTCCATGCGCGACAACCAGCTACCGGTAGGATTATTCGGGTTGGCGATAAAAATCAACCTGGTCTGCTCGTTGATCAACTCAAGCATGGCCGGTAAATCATGGCCATAGGCCTGCACATGCTCGGGTGGCATGGCTTTGGCAACCCGGGGTGTAGCGCCACAGGCCTGCACCACCAGAGCGTAAACCAGGAATGCGAATTCTGAATAGATGGCCTCTGTCCCTTTTTCCAAAAAAGTTCGGGCGAGTAAATCAAGCACATCATTCGAACCATTACCAACGGTTATCTGGTCACTCTGGATGCCCAGCCTGGCCGCTAGTTTTTGCTTCAGATAGAATGCATTGGCATCGGGGTATAGTTCAATCCCCCGACTGGCCAGATCGATTGCTTTTCTGGCGGCATCGCTGCATCCCAGCGGGTTTTCATTGGAGGCGAGTTTAATCGCGTTGGATATTCCAAGTTCGCGCTCAAGCTCTTCCACCGGTTTTCCCGGCGCATAGGGCTGCAATAGCTTAACCGGTGCGCGCGCAGAATCTAGTACTGACATCAAAGTGTCGCTTTCGGGTAGGATCCGAGAATTTTGAATCGGGCCGCCTGACCTTTGAGTTCGAGCAGCGCCTTTTGAACATTGTCCGAATGCTGATGGCCATCTACATCGATGAAAAAGATATATTCCCATTTGCGATCTGGATCTGGACGGGATTCAATCTTATTCATACTTATTCCATTGTCCGCGAGCGGCTGTAATAGTCCTAGCAAGGCGCCTGGATAATTTTTGGTTGAGATCAGCAGGGAAGTCTTATCCTCGCCGCTGGGGTCTACATCCTTATTGCCTATTATCACGAAGCGCGTGGTATTGTCTGATAAATCTTCAATATTTTCGAAGCAAATCAACAGGTTAAAAATTTCCACCGCGGGCAGGCCGCAAATAGCCGCAGTAGCAGGATTCTGACTGGCGATACGCGCGGCCTCGGCGTTACTGCTGACCGATACACGTTCGATATCTGGAAAATTCTGGTCGAGCCAGTGTCTACATTGTGCGAGTGATTGCTGGTGTGAATAAATCTGGCTGATCTGCGAAACATCCTGTGACTGGTTCACCAGGTGATGGTGTATGCGTATCTCTACTTCGCCGCTCACCTTAAGATCCGAATCAATGAACATATCGAGGGTGTGGCTGATCACTCCCTCGGTCGAGTTTTCAACCGGCACCAGTCCAAAGTCAGCATGACCGGATTCCACCGAGCTGAACACATCCGGAATGCTGCTCATCGGAATAGTCGTTACCGAATGACCAAAGTGCTTGAGTGCCGCACTCTGGGTAAAAGTACCCTCAGGCCCCAGGTAAGCAATTTTCAAAGGTTGTTCGAGCGCGAGGCAGGCAGACATTACTTCACGTGTCAGGCGACCCACTTCATCATTGCTCAGAGGTCCCTCGTTTAATGATTTGATTCGTTGTATTACCTGGGCTTCCCGGTCTGGGCGGAAAAAATTGACCGAATCACCCGAACGATGGGAATCATCTCGTTTGACTTCGGCGACCTCTACCGCACACCGTGCTCGCTGGTTGAACAAATCGAGTAACTGGTTATCGATAGCGTCGATTTGATCGCGTAACTTTTGGAGTGGATCGTCACGCATGGCGACTTACTCCTGATCGTCCTGTTCGTCCCCATTGACGGTCAATGCCACGGGTTCGATCTGCACCAGTTGTTCGTTTTTAGCTAGCCGAATCAGCGTTACCCCCTGCGTATTTCTTGCGAGAATAGAAATGTCTTCTACCGGGGTGCGCACCAACGTACCTGCATTGCTGATCAGCATCACTTCTTCGTCATCGTTGGTTTTTATCGCACCGACTACGCGACCATTGCGCTTTGAAGTTTGAATCGAGATTACACCTTGACCCCCTCTTCCCTGGGCAGAAAATTGTGCGACACGGGTTCGTTTACCATAACCATTTTCAGTGGCAAACAAAATTTCACCCTGATCGGAATCGGTCGCTATCAGCGAGATTACTTCGTCACCTGTCTTGATTCTAATGCCACGCACCCCGGCAGCAGTTCGGCCCATCGCCCGAACGCTCGATTCGACTATACGAATACCCTTGCCTGCACTGGTAAATAACATTAAGTCATAGTTGCCATCGGTTAATTGCACACCGATCAAGCTGTCGTCATCTCGCAGGTCGAGGGCAATGATTCCGTTAGCCCGAGGTCGTGAAAAACTGGAAAGCGGTGTACGTTTAACCTTGCCTCCGGCCGTAGCAAAGAATATGAACTGATCTTCTGGGTAATCGCGAACCGGGAGAATCGCGGTGATGCGCTCATTTTCTTCCAGTGGCAACAGATTCACCATTGGACGCCCTCGCGCGGTCCGACTGCCAATCGGTAACTGGTAGACTTTCTGCCAGTAAACTTTGCCACGCGTTGAAAAACACAACAGCGTGTCATGGGTCGAAGCGACAAACATTTGCTCGACAAAATCTTCATCCTTGACCCGGGTCGCGGCTTTTCCACGACCACCACGACGCTGCGCAGAATAAGACTCCAGCGGCTGCGCCTTGGCATACCCCAGATGCGAGATAGTGACGACGACGTCTTCTTCGCTGATTAAATCCTCAACGGTCAAATCCGAATGATCAACCACGATTTTTGTTCGCCGCGGGTCAGAAAACTGTTCTTTAATCGCATCAAGTTCGAGACGAATTTCCTGCTTCAGGCGCTCATCGTGTTGCAATATATCGAGTAAATCTTCGATTTTCTCCAGGATTTCTCGATACTCGGCAATAATTTTATTCTGTTCCAGGCCAGTTAATCTGTGCAATCTTAAATCCAGAATAGACTGTGCCTGTTTCTCGGTCAGCCAATACGCGTCGCCAATCAGCCCACTTTTTTCAGGCGTATCCTCAGGTCGCGAAGAACCGGCTCCGGTACGTTTCAGCATCTCCATTACCATACCCGGCGCCCATGCTTTTTCCAACAGTGCGGATTTCGCAACGGCGGGGCTCGAAGACTTTTTAATCAGCACGATTATTTCATCGATATTGGACAGCGCTATCGCCAGGCCTTCGAGGACATGTGCCCTGTCTTGTGCTTTATGTAAATCGAAAATAGTTCGGCGTGTAACTACCTCACGCCGGTGCAAGATGAAAGCCTCTAAAATAGCTTTTATATTCAACACCTTAGGTTGCCCCTTGACGAGCGCCACCATGTTGATACCAAACACGTTTTGCATTTGCGTTTGTTTGTAAAGATTGTTAACTATCACATCGGCAATTTCACCCCGGCGTAGTTCGATCACCATGCGCATGCCATCCTTGTCCGATTCGTCACGTAAACCGGTAATTCCTTCCAGTCGTTTTTCCTTCACCAGTTCCGCTATTTTTTCCAGCAGGCGAGCCTTGTTTACCTGGTAAGGGAGCTCGGTAACGATAATGCTCTGGCGTCCCGACTTATCTTCTTCGTAATGCGTTTTAGCGCGCAGGTAAATTTTTCCCCGGCCGGTCCGATAGGCTTCACGGATACCACGCGCTCCATTGATAAACCCGGCTGTGGGAAAATCCGGCCCCGGAATACATTCCATTAGCGCTTCGACATCGGCCTCGGGGTTGTCGAGCAATAAAATGCAGCCGTCGACTACTTCAGCAAGATTGTGCGGTGGAATATTGGTCGCCATACCCACGGCTATGCCCGATGATCCATTGATCAATAAATTGGGTGCACGCGTGGGGAGTACCACGGGTTCGTGTTCGGATTCGTCGTAATTCGGCAGGAAATCGACCGTATCCTTATCGAGATCCGCAAGCAGTTCGTGTGCAATTCGCGACATGCGTACTTCGGTATAACGCATCGCTGCGGGAGAGTCACCATCGACCGAACCAAAGTTACCCTGGCCATCGATCAGCATATGACGCATGGCGAATGGTTGCGCCATTCTCACAATGGTGTCATAAACCGCTGTATCCCCGTGGGGATGATATTTACCGATCACATCGCCAACCACACGAGCCGATTTTTTGTAGGGCTTGTTATATTCCGTACCCAGCACATGCATGGCATATAATACGCGTCGATGAACCGGTTTGAGGCCATCCCTGACGTCAGGTAAAGCGCGCCCAACGATGACGCTCATCGCATATTCGAGATACGATCGGCGCATCTCGTCTTCCAGATTTACAGGAAAAATTTCTTTGGCGATATCAGCCATAAAAAACGTTACTCAAGGGTAATTTTTAACGTAGGAATGATTTATCTTGCATTGACGCGATTTTAACACAAACCCAGTAGTCAAGACCACTGATTACTAATGTCTTCTTAGATATTAATATAGGCGATTTTAATCCTCTTTCGCCGGTATTTAGTGTAACAAGCATCAGGCACGGGTCACTACGCGCCCATTACCTGACGCAGAACGGTATTTTCGTTTGCAGGCTGGGCGAAATCTTGTAAGGTTCTGCTATGAACAACCAATACCAGATTTTATTACCAAAATGGATTGTAACGGTTAATTCTTCGTTCGAGGTTCTGACTGACTACGCAGTGATAATTAGAGATAGCGTGATCGACAGCCTGATTCCCGTCGATGAATTGCTAACCCAGGAAAATTATCCAGGGGCTGAAATTATTGAGTTACCCGACCACCTGTTGATGCCTGGCCTGGTCAATAGTCATACCCATGCCTCTATGAGTCTGTTTCGCGGCATCGCCGACGACCTTCATTTGATGGATTGGCTCAACAATCATATCTGGCCGGCCGAGGGGCGATGGGTAGATCAACAGTTTATCGCCGATGGCTGCCAACTCACGATCGCGGAAATGATTCGTTCGGGTACCACCTGCATGAATGACATGTACTTCTATCCAGACCAGGTCGCTCGTACAGCGCAAAAGCTTGGTATGCGCACCGTGGTGGGATTAATCGTGCTTGATTTCCCTACCGTTTGGGCGAAGGACGCCGACGAATATTTACATAAAGGGCTAGCTGTACACGATGAAATCAAGGAGTATTCCCTGGTGACCAGTGCGCTGGCGCCACACGCACCCTACACGGTATCGGATGAACCGCTCAAAAAACTGTCGGTCTATAGCAACGAACTCGATTTGCCGGTACATATGCATATTCACGAAACCGAGTTTGAAGTCGCCGAGTCGTTGAAACACACCGGGCGAAGACCGCTCGAAAGGCTGGATCAATTGAACCTGGTTAATTCAAATTTGATCGCGGTGCATATGACGCAGCTCAACGAATTTGAAATCGAGCGGCTCGCTGAAACCGGTGTTCACGTTGTACATTGCCCTGAATCGAATTTAAAACTGGCCAGTGGTTTTTGCCCGGTGGCGCGATTGCAGCAAAATGGTGTCAACGTGGCACTGGGTACCGATAGTGCTGCCAGCAATAACGATCTCGATATGCTGGCAGAAATGAGGACAGCGGCGTTACTGGCGAAAGGTGTCAGCGGCGACGCCAGCGCCTGTAATGCCCAACAGGCTGTGCAAATGGCGACTATCAATGGTGCCCGGGCACTGGGCCTGGGCGAACGTATCGGGTCTATCGAAGTAAAAAAGCAGGCCGATGTAATTGCGATTGACCTGTCGAACTGTAATACACAACCGGTTTATGATCCTGTCACCCTGCTGGTTTATGCCGCAAACGGTCAGCAGGTTTCCCATGTCTGGGTCGACGGTGTATGCCAGCTACGCGACTACCAGCTGACAAATCTTAATACCGACGAAATCATTAATAAGGCGCAATCCTGGGCCGACAAGGTGAGAAGTACTGCATGAGCAATTTCAATGTCGATCCCGGCGAAATTGAAAAATTTCAGGCGCTTGCCAGTCGCTGGTGGGATACCGAAAGCGAGTTTAAAGCCCTCCACGATATCAATCCTCTTCGAGCCGACTATATCGAAACCTGCTGCGACGGTCTGAGCAACAAGAAAATACTCGATATCGGTTGCGGCGGCGGCATTCTTTCCGAGGCGTTGTCCCTGAAAGGTGGAATCGTCAGTGGTATCGATATGGCCGACAAGGCGCTCAAGGTAGCAAAATTGCATTTACTCGAATCGAAGCTCGATATCGACTACCAGTTGAGTACTGCTGAAAACTATGCATTAAAATATGACGCAGTTTTCGATGTGATAACCTGCCTGGAAATGCTCGAACACGTACCCGACCCGGGCTCGGTTGTATCGGCTGCAATAAAACTATTGAAGCCGGATGGACAGCTATTCTTTTCAACTATAAACCGCAATCCCAAATCTTTCGTGCTGGCGATCCTCGGTGCCGAATATGTATTGAAATTGTTACCCAAAGGAACGCACGAATACCAAAAATTTATCAAACCTTCCGAACTGGCCTCGGTAGTTCGCAGCAACAACCTGGAAGTGCGGGATATTACCGGGATGACCTACAACCCACTGAGTAAACGCTATAAACTGGGTAAGGATATAGATGTGAATTACCTGATGCACTGCTCGTTCCGATGATCGAAGCGGTATTATTCGATCTCGACGGTACCCTCATAGATACCGCACCGGATATGGGAGCAGCACTTAACAATTTACTCATCGAAGAAAACCTGGAACCAATTCCAATGAGCATTATCCGCCCTTATGTATCACAGGGCGCGCTGGTGCTGACGAAACTGGGTTTTTCCGAGCACGTTGCGGAGTTCGAATTAGAGCCTCTGCGGCTACGCTACCTGGATCATTATCGAGCAATCCTGGGCGATAGTTCCGCATTATTCGACGGCTTCGAACTGGTACTCGAATCACTCGAAGATCAGGGTACGCCCTGGGGAATAGTCACCAATAAACCCGAGTGGTTAACTACCCCGCTTCTGGAACAGTTGGCGCTAAATAGCAATGCAGCAGTCGTTATTTGTGGCGATTCCCTGGATAAGCGAAAACCCCATCCCCTGCCACTTATCGTCGCTGCCGAAACCATTGGCATCGGCTGCCAGAACTGCGTTTATATCGGGGATGACCCGCGCGATATAGACGCGGGAAAGGCCGCTAAGATGAAAACTTTGATCGCCGCATACGGTTATATCAAGGAGGACGTCAATTTGAACCTATGGCAGGCGGACGGCCTGATTGAAAAACCGATTGATCTTCTGGCGCACCCGCTGTTGAATTAGGTAAACTTTAAGCCATGGCACAAATACCCGATACATTTTTACCCACGGATGATTTATTGCAGGATAAAATCATCCTCGTCACCGGCGCCACCGGGGGATTTGGCAGGGCAATATCGCTCGCCTGCGCCAGGCATGGAGCCACCGTGGTCCTGCTAGCCAAAAATTTGCGCCTGGTCGAAACCCTGTACGATGAAATAGAGCAGGCCGGGTCTCCGAAACCAGCCATTTACCCGATGAATCTGGAAGGTGCAACCGAGCACGATTACCAGGAACTCTCGCTGAATATTGAAAAGGAATTCGGACGCCTTGATGGATTGATCCATTGCGCCGCCATGCTCGGTGCCCCTACGCCATTCGAACATAGCGACACCGAAACCTGGTACCAGGTACACCAGGTCAATTTACACGCACCTTACCTGCTCACACGCAGCGTTATTCCCTTGCTGAAAAAATCAAAGCACGGCTCGCTGGTCTTTATGATAGACGATAAAAAAACCGCCTACTGGGATGCTTACTCGGTCAGCAAGCAGGCCGTCGTCGCCATGGCTCAGTTACTCGCAGCCGAATTCGAAGGAAGCCCGCACCACGTTAATTGTATCAATCCGGGTAAAACCAGAACCGCATTGCAAATTCGCGCCTTTCCCGCCGCCGATGACAATGACCAGCTGCCTGCAGCGGAAACGCACACCGACATGTTCCTTTACCTGATGAGCAATGCGCTACAGGAAAACGGAGAAATTTTTACTCCACGCACTGAATAAATTGAGGGATTTTAAAAACTCTGGCACCGACCGGATTGCTATCGTCACGCCTACCGGGGTGTTTAGCACCTGTGCTCATTTCTTTTATCCAGGACTCAATCAAGAAACGCGCGATTGAATCCTTTCTCGGTAAACAATAGCCAGAACTGCCATCTCCCCATTCCCCAAAGTTTCTTAATTCACTGGCGCTAAACCATTGTGCTTCTTCAATTTCAGCTCCATCGACCTGGATATCGGTATTGAGTGCCTGGGCTCGAAAACCCAACATAATAGACGAGGGAAATGGCCAGGGCTGAGAAGCCTGGTAAACAACCTGTTCCACCCGAATCCCGGCTTCTTCATAGACTTCCCGAATGACAGTGTCTTCGAGACTTTCTGAAGGATCGACAAATCCCGCCAGGGTAGACATCATGCGCGCAGCAAACTGGGAATTTCGTGCGAGCAGGCATTTTGCCGGACCAGTGGCTGGACGATGTTCGACCAGCATGATTACCGCCGGGTCGGTACGAGGGAAGATCATGCGCTCGCATTGTTGGTTGCTGCAAAGGCGCAAGTGTCCACCCTGGCGGCTTAGCGCGGGGCTACCACAGGTGCTGCAATATCCACTGTGTCGATGCCAGTATAACAATCCCCTGGTGTAAGCCAGTAATGCCGCTTCCTGTGCGCTCAACAACCACCCTGCTTCACGTAAATCGATGAACTCGCACTCCCCCACTATAGAATCAAAATGCGCACTGTCGCTTTGGGAAATATCTACGGCAAACAATGGCGAATGATTTTTAAGACCCAGAAATACGATTTCATGGTCTGGTTCGAGCAGGTTATCGACCTCTTCACGCGGGTGGCTAACCGCAACTGGAGAAGAATCGCTGTCTCGTTGCCAGCGCATCAAATTTCGGTCTTTGTGTAACAGCAGTACCCGGCATTCGGGTCGATCCCATTGCTGTTGAATCCAGTCCGGGTCTTTTCGAGCCTCAGCTTCGCGTTCGAGTTCCAGTCCGGCGTAATGAATTGATTCCTGATTGTTCATTCGAGTGTCTTAAATTACTCCGTCTGCTGCCAGGGAATTCATTGAAACTTACAGCCTGGGTATCGGCCTGAACCTCACGCCCTACTATCGGCATTGCCTTTCGGTCGAGCTGGGTGAATTTCGGTGCCGGACAAAACTTTTCGGTTAGTCGGCCATGGTGATGCCTGAAGTATCCGGCGGTGGCGGTTCGGGCTCTTTTTTCGGAGAGCCTATATCGCTTCCTGCCGGCGCGACATCTAATTCAGACAGGTCGAACTGTGGTTCGGGTATTTCCTCGATTTGATTCCGAATAGTGCTACCCACGGGTGCAACCGTCGCATCCAGTTCTTCGATCTGATCGCCAGTAATACCGAGTGGATCAAATTGTGGCGGTGGTGCCGATTCGCCCCAGTCACCTGTTTCAATCGAGACCTTGGGGGTTGCTGTCGGGGCAGGAGCTCGCTCTGGTTCTGGTTTTTGTGCTGGTGCGAGACTGACTTTACCCCTTGCCGACATGGGTCTTATTTCGCATATAGC
>VAPB010048581.1_pt1 | contig 15302 bp, 12 predicted proteins | sample 3395101 | NCBI WGS metagenome assembly VAPB01 (sample SAMN08290433, study PRJNA428436) | hydrothermal vent metagenome | isolation source: Deep-sea hydrothermal vent chimney | place: Indian Ocean: Southwest Indian Ridge | reverse complement strand
CGGTTCCTTTGGACGTCATAGAGGACAGGCTCCGGAAGTGGACGGAGTTGTCAGGTTAGACAGGCCCGTTGATGCCGGAGAGTTTGTGCGAGTGAAAATAACCGACAGCGATGTATATGATCTTTACGGCGAAGTCCTTGGGAAATGAACCTGAACGAAAAACAGTACGACAAAATAGGCCCGCAAGAGCTGGTCATCGTCCAGGACAGAAAGGGTGTAAAGGCGTCCGTGGACAGTCTGCTCCTTGCCGATTTTTGCCGTGTTCTGCCGGGATGGAAGATCGCGGATCTCGGGTGCGGCAACGGATTGGTAGGCATGACGCTGGCGGCGGACAATGCCCAGTGCACTGTCGTGGGTGTGGAGATCCAGAGAACACTGATCTCCCATGCTGCGGAGGGAGCCCAGCTTAACAACCTGCCCAATATAAGTTTTGTCTGTGGCGATCTGAGAACGTTTCCCTGGAGAAAGGACTGCGGACGGTTCGATCTGGTTGCGGCAAATCCGCCCTACCGGCAGGTCGGGACCGGAAGGATCAGCACTGATCCGGCACGAGCCATCGCCCGGCATGAACTGCTGGGCAATGCCCATGATTTCGCCCAGGCCGCCTCAGCTCTGCTGCGGATGGGAGGCCGCTCTTCATGGATCTACCTGATTGAGCGTCTGGATGACCTGTTAACAGCAATCCGTGAGAATCAGATGGAGCCCGAACGATTGAGGAAAGTGTGTTCACGCGAAGATGATACCCCCTCCCTGGTCCTGGTCGAGGCTGTCAAAGGTGCCGGTTCACGGGGGGGATTTACTGAAGAGCCGACCCTCGTCCTTTACCGTGGAGCTGAAGGACGGGACTATACGGATGAAGCAAGACGGATTTTGTACGGGAGATGAGTTTCAGGTTTCATGAAACTGTCTGCCGGAACCTTGTATTGACATTCCCCCCCCATTGAAGTTACCTTTTGACCGCCCCTCTGATTAATAATCTGTTCAAGGTGCCTAAGATGATCATGACCAGGGTTTCAGCCAGTCTCTTTATTGTCGCCTTCATCCTTCTGCAAGCCGTCCATGCTTTGGCTGCTACTGATGCCCCCAATCTCAGAACCCTTGAGGTGTATTACATATCCCTGAAGGGCGGGGTAACGGCATTCTCGGACATTTCCTTTAACGATTTCAAGGACGATCCTGACCTTGGGAATCTCACGGCCACCCTGGGTGCAGGTGTTGAGGGAGCGGTTGCTTTCGGGTGGGCATTTGGCGACGGCCGTGTGGAGATCGAGGGCGGTTACTATAAGAGCGATGTGAAAACCATCGCTGATATCTCTGTGACGGGGATTGAATATACAATGGCCACCCTGATGCTCAATGGTTATTATGACATTGAGACCCACAAGAGCTGGCGTCCCTATCTCGGGGCGGGTATCGGGGCAGCTGATATCATTGTTGATGTTCCGGGAGCTCAAGACGACGCTTACGCTATTGCGTATAAGCTGGGGGGCGGACTGATGCTTGACCTGGGCCAGCGTGTTTCTCTGGATCTGGGTTACATGTTCCTGTTCACCAGTGATTTCAGTCTTACTACCCCTGATGGGGAATTCGTCGAAAGCATTGCCGGACACACCATTACAGCTGGCTTACGGTTCCTCATTTACTGAGGTTTTAATCCTGCTCTCTCCGCTCTCTCTCCAATTGGAACCGAATATCTTTCACAATACCCTGTCCCACATCTCTCTCCAGGCGTTTGATAAGTTCATTCTTCCGCAGAGCCAGCTCGTTCATCCATCCGGAGCTGCTGACGGAAACCACCATTGTGTTACCCTGAAATCGAAGAGGCCTGGAGTGCTTTGACGCATCCTGGGCAATACTGCCCCAGCTATTCAGAGCACGGCCTCTGAGTGCCGTGTCCTCAGGCATGTCCAGGTTCTGCATTACCCTCTTGATAATGTCATCAACCCGGGTTGGGGCCCTTCTTCCTCTGCGTTCTCTCATCTTCCCGATCTGCTCCCATGTTCCGTCACGGAACTGTTGGAGATTTCCCATGACTTTGTGGACTGCATACTGTATACATTGTACACAATCCCGATCATTCCACAGCCACCTTTCATCTGTAAAATTATATCAGGAATATGAAGCTTAGAAAGCACAAAACATTACGAGAACAGATAGCGACCTCACTGCGTGAATCAATTATCAAACGGGAGCTGCGTCCTGGACAGAAGCTGACAGAACCGGAATTGGCAGCCCGTCTCGGTATAAGCAGGACCCCTATCAGGGAGGCTTTTCGTCAACTGGAGAGCGAAGGTTTCCTCACTGTAATCCCCAGACGGGGAGCAGTGGTGTCCACCATCACGGCCAAGGAGATCGAGGATTTTTACGAACTGAAGAGTCTCCTGGAGGGGTACGCAGCCCGCATGGCTGTGGAAAAGATCACCGATGAGGATATCGAAAAACTGAAAAAGATCAACCAAAACCTGGCAGAGTTGGCGGAAAAAGAGCAGTTGGAAGGTTTTTTTGCGAAGAACGACGAGTTTCACAGCTGCTTTCTGGAACTCTGTGGTAACATCAAGCTTGTGGAGATCCGGAATTCAATGGTCAAGAGGTTTCTGGGTTTCAGGATGGCGACTCTGTCCCTGCCTGGAAGGCTTAAAAAGTCGGTCAAGCAGCACAGAAAGATCATCACGGCCTTCGAACGTCGGGATGGAAGGCTGGCAGAGGCGGTGGTTCTGGAACACGCTATTCTGGGTGGTGAGGAGTTGGTCGAACATGTCAGGAGAGTTGAGCAATCCATAGGATCCAATGGGGAATGAAGGATTTCAAGATAAGAATCGAGGAACCAAAGCTTCTCTCTGAGGACATAGCCGAGTCCATCAAGAAGGCCATTATCACAGGGAAATTCAAACCGGGCGAGAAAATCTCCGAAGGTGAACTGGCCGAGACCATGGGGACGAGCAGGACCCCTCTGCGCGAAGCGTTCCGAAAGCTGGAGAACGAGGGGTTTATCGAAATCATCCCGCGCAAGGGAGCCGTGGTCACCGAAATCTTTCCTGATGAGGCATACGATCTTTACCAGATCAAAAGCGTTCTTGAAGGCCTGGCAGCCAAACTTGCCGTGTCTCGAATCATGGAAAAGGAGATCGACAAGCTCGAAAAGATCAACGAAGACCTGAAAAGCCTCATCGACAAAAATGACATTGACATGTTCTACAAGACCCATCAGCAATTCCACGAGGTGTTTGTCAAGGCGTGCGATAACAACAGGCTTATCCAGATGGTCCGAAACCTGAATGACCATTTCAAGAGGTACGGGATCGTTTCCCTGGCGCTTCCAGGCCAATTTGAAAATGCCACCAGGCAGCATGCGGAAATCGTCGAGGCCTTCCGTCTGGGAGATGAGAAGCAGGTTGAGGCAAAGGTCAAGGAGAACGTCCTGACCGGCGGAAGAGTCCTCTTTGAGCATCTTTCCAGGAGTCAAAGCGAATCGGACGATTGTCCTGACCCCTGACCTCTATTTCCTGTTTCCTGCCTCCTGACTACCTGCGTTCACAAAACATTGCTTCCCTTCCCATTCTCTGACATTATCGGCCTCGGCATTTAGCGTTTGACGCTAAGTACTATGTACTGGGTACTAAGTTCTAACCCCTTTGTTCTTGGTTCATAGCCCCCTGCACCAATTTAGGTCATACCATCAGACAGGGTAATAACTTTGAAAATAACTAAAATGCGTAGAAGGACCTTCCTCAAGATAAGCAGTGGTGCTTTCCTGAGCTGCCTTTTCCCCGGCAGCTATCACTCCATCCGTGCTGGTGCACTAACGGCTGTGAAGTATGGAAAAGAGATTCCAAGCCGGTGCACACTCTGCTCTATGGGATGCGGCACCATCTGTTTCCGCGACACCGTGGGAAGATGGATAGTGGAGGGTGATCCTGACTGTCCGTTGGCGAAAGGATCTCTCTGTGCCCGGGGGACTTGTCTGACAGCCGTATCCGAGGTCACGCGGGAAGCCCGTCCCCTGCACAGGTTTCCAGGTAGTTCCCAGTGGTCTGAGATCGAGTGGGGCCAGGGTATCGACACCGTTACCCGCCGAATCAAAGACCTCCGTGACCGGGAGTTGGACCGAAGGGAGGATTCAAAAAAAGAGTCAGTCAATCGGTTCGACGGTGTTGGCGTGATCGCTGGAGGAAACCTGACAAACGAGGAAGCCTACCTGGTATCCAAGCTTTTCCGGGCTTTGGGTGTCGTGAACATGGACACCACAGTGAGAGCCGGCCGCGGTCAGGCTGTTCTCGGACTCTTCGACGTGCTTGGCCTCCCCGGTCCCACTCATCCTCCATCTCAGGTAGCCCAGAGCGATGTCGCAATCGTTGTCGGATGCAATCCTGCACAGACATCCCCTCTTCTTTCGGGTTACCTGGATGAAGTCAGACGCAGGTCAGGCACCGTGATCGTGATCGATCCTCGTTGGACCGAGACAATGAAACCAGGGGATATCTGGCTTAGAGTGCGCCCGGGATGTGATGTGGCAGTCCTTGGTGGATTCCTTTACTGGATCCTGGAGCATGGTGAGCTGAGGATAGAGGAGTTATTGAAGCATACGGACGCATCCTTCTTCACTCTCACCGAGAACATGGGAAGGTACGAGAAGCATAAAAGCGGGAAATTGAATGGAAGGTTCAAATCAGATCCCACCCTGTCTGAGCCATACACCATTTATCAACGCATGAAGGAATATTACACCCGTTACGATCTTTCTAAAGTCGCCGGCTTGACCGGAGTGGATCCCCACCTTTTCCGAAGGGCCTGCAAGGAACTGAGTCGGACCGGCCGGCAGGAGTTTTCAGCCTGTTTCATCCTCGGTTCAGGAGCCCTTGCCCGGCCATCCGGGTCCGACGCTGCAAGAATGGCAGCTATGATACAGGCCCTCCTTGGCAACCTGAAAAAACGGGGAGGGGGTGTCGTTGTCCCGGCAGGGGGAGGCAACGCTCAGGGAATCTGTGACATGGGTCTTCTGGCTCCGTTTTTACCCGGCTATCTTCATCTGCCAATCCGAGGGGACGATACTGCGGCGATTGGAGGAGACAGCGGGAGCAGGCAGGCACTCGGAGCCCTGGCTCGAGCGTGGTTCCATGACGGGAAGGTTGTCCATCTCCCTGTCATAGAGGAAAACGAAAGTCTGTCAGTCAGTACCATCTTCCGGGATATTCAGCGGGAGGAGGTCAGAGCCCTGATTGTTTTCGGAGCCGATCCCCTGGCCAGTCTGCCCAACAGCAGCACTGTGCTTAAAGCACTGGAAAAGCTCGACTTGCTTGTAGTCCTTGATGTCCTTCCTAACAGGACGAGCAGGTTCTGGCAGGAGAACATACGTCATCCGGACACCCTGAAGACGGAGGTCATATTCCTGCCCATAGAACCTCCGGCGGCCAGGTCCGGGAGCCTCACTGATGCCGGAAGAAGGGTGCGGAGTATAAAATCAGCCGGCGGTCCGATAGAAACGGTACGTCCTTTGCTGGACACTCTTGGAAATCTCGGAATCAGCATCAAACGTAAATTTGATCTGGAGAGAGGGCCGCTGTCAGCGCCCCTTGACAATTTACGATGGCCATTGCGGCATTCTATAGAAAACATAACACTGGAGATCAACGGAGTTACACAGAACTCTTCGGGCCCGGATCAGCCCCTTTCCGCAGGGAAGGAGTGGCCCGATAATGCCGGCTGCGGAAACCGTCTTTATCGGGGCTGGTTGAACGACGGTCACTGGCAGGCTGATACCAGGGACGATTCTGATCCACATGAAATAGCTCTTTTTGAAAACTGGGGTTGGTTCTGGCCTGGGGGTGTAGCAGATCCATTCTCCTGGCTATATGACCGGACCAGAGAGAGAACAGTTCTTCTCAGATGGACCGGCCAGGACAACGGTGATGCCCCGCCTCCGGGCCCGCTGATCCTGAGGACGGACCCGGAGGTGCGTTTCTGGCGGGTTACTCCGCTGGGCTCTCCGTTTCCCGAGCATTACGAGCCCTTTCACAGCCCCCTCCCCGATTTTCTGACGGGAGGCCGGTCAGACCCATCCATCCTGCAAAGGGATGAAGGGGCTGAGACCTGGGATTATCTTTCCCGGAAGCCGACGGATGTTCTCCTGAAATTCCCGGTGATCATGACGGCTCACAGGACAGGGAACATGATGGGAAGCGGAGGTGCCTTTGCCAGAGTTGATTGGCTTCTGGAACTGGGATCCGTCAGATTGCTGGAAATGGGACCGGCTCTGGCTGACGACCTTGGAGTCGTGTCCGGCGATCTGGTGACTGTCAGCACCCCCCACTCAAACAGCGATGTCCGCGCAAGGGCACTGGTGACAAATCGTCTGGGCACTTTTAATTATAAGGGTGCTTACCATCAAATGGCATCTATTACCTATTACGGAGCACAGAGTCCGGGGACCAACGAACTTTTATCAGCTGCGTTCAGCGGGTTGGACGGCGGGATGCAGACCAGGGCCTTCCTGGCGAGAATTGTTAAAGCATGAGGGCTGGTGCTCAGTATTCAGTGATCGTCAAAACTGCAGAGCCGTTCGCAGTCAAAGCTGTTCTTGCAGGATTAAAAGGATCAAGGGGGTTTAATAAATGCAGTCAATGATCTATCCTGCTAACCTGATTAGAATAAATTGGTTTGAAGTTGTTTTCCTGGACCTGGAACCTGGAAATTGTAACATGGCACTGTTGTTTTTTGCTGGAGGACCAACAAATGGCTAAATCCGCCGCAGGGATCAAAGAAGCCCTCTTCTCCGGCAGCATGGATATGGAGGAGATGAAGGAGAGCCTTGATCTGTACAGGGACCTTTTCCCGTTATCAGAGAGGGGATTAAAGCCTAAAAATAAACTTCGTCCGCCGGGCAAGGAAGAAGCGGCCATGAGACTCAGGGAGGGGTTCACACTCCTTGAACCGGAAGATCTGATGCCGGCCGAAAATGCCCTTCACAAAAAGGCTGGAGAGGTTCTGGCTGTCCTGCAACAACATTCTGAGGGAAAAGGAGCGGTGGCCGGTTCCTCGGACACACTGAAAGACAAAAAGCTCCTTGCTCAGTTAGTAAGGATCTATCTTGAGGATGGTGAGGAGAAGCTGAGGGAGGACATTGGAACTTATCCCTCTCTTAATCCCGAACTGGCGCTCTTTGTTGTATTTAATGCTGTAAAGGGGTCTTTTCGGGACGCCGGGACGATTCTTGAGGATATTGATACGCAGGCCTGGGAGCATGGTCTATGCCCGGTCTGCGGCGGCGCCCCGGCGGTAGCATGCCTGGAGGGCGAGGGGGGAAAGCGGTATCTGGTATGCCACCGCTGTGAGACGAGGTGGCGTTATGCCAGAGTGATGTGCCCCTACTGTGGGAACAATGACCATGACAACCTTGGATTCTTTACCGTTGAAGGTGGTCAGGATACTCTGAGGGTGGATTTTTGCAACAGCTGCAAGGGATATATCAAGACATGGGATATCAGGGAGAGGGAAAATTCCCATCCCGAGGTGGAGGATCTGAAAACAGCGCGCTACGATCTGGCGGCTGAGGGAGAAGGCTATCGGAGAGGAGCTCCCAATATTTTCGGGGTTTGGGTCGGGTTTGATCTGGAGGATCTGGAGGAACATGAGGAGGGTGACCGGTAATCGGTCGTCAGCAATCCTCAATCAGGGTTTTATTTTGTTGAAATGGTCCTCAGGTTGGAGTAGAATTCCCTATCACAGTTCAAACCAATCGACTTCCGATCTCGGTGCGTCCCTCCGGGAGGGCCGAGACGATAGGGTGCGGGGAGCAATCGCCGTGCCTGCCTATTTTGCAAAGGAAGCCGTGACTTGTTCATGGCTTCCTTTATTTTTTTCATGCTCGATTTCTTAAAAAACGATACTGGCGGGGAGGAGGTGGCAAAAGGAAGGAGGCTGGGGCCATCGGGCCCTTAAAGAGAAGTTGTCTTAACCCAGGATCTGTTTAGAAAGGAAGGTGAAGACAAGGATGAATGTAACCAGGAGAGACTTCTTAAAGATCTCCGGTGTCACAGTGTCAGGTGCAGCACTAGGTGGTCTGGGTCTCCACGGTACTTCAATGGCCGGCGCGAAAAGCGGAAACATGGCCATCAAGTATTCAAAGGAGTCGACCACCATCTGCCCTTACTGCGCCGTGGGATGCGGTCTCATTGTTCAAGCCCATGCCGGCAAGGTGGTCAATCTGGAGGGCGACCCCGATCATCCCATTAATGAGGGAACCCTCTGTTCCAAAGCACATGCTCTCCGGTCGGTTTCCGAGAACCCCTGGAGGATTACCAAGCCTCTCTACCGCGCACCCAAAAGCAGCGAGTGGAAAGAGGTCAGCTGGGATTGGGTCTACAGTGAGATTGCAAAGAGGATCAAGAAGAGCCGGGATGCAGGCTTCACAAAGGTCAATTCCAGTAACCAGGTAGTCAATCGGAACGATGGGATTGCCTCGGTGGGCTCCGCTGCCCTGGATAACGAGGAGTGCTACATCCTCCAGAAATGGCTTCGAGCACTCGGCCTGGTGTATATCGAGCACCAGGCACGCATATGACACAGCGCAACTGTAGCGGCTCTGGCAGAGTCGTTTGGGCGCGGTGCCATGACGAACCACTGGATCGACATCCGCAATTCGGATGTGATCCTCATCAGCGGTTCCAACGCCGCTGAGAACCATCCCATCTCCTTCAAGTGGGTCGCCAAGGCCATGGAGAACGGGGCCAGGCTTATCAGCGTGGACCCGAGGTTCACCAGGACATCCTCCAAGGCAGACCTTTACGCTCCCATGAGGTCGGGTACGGATATCGCCTTGCTGGGAGGAATGATCAAGTTCATCCTGGACAACGACCTTTATCATAAGGATTATGTCCGACTCTACACAAACGCCCCGTTCATTCTGAATAACAACTTCAAGATGCCCGGGGACCTGGATGGGCTGTTTTCCGGGTACGATCCTAAAAAGAGGAAGTACGACAAGAAGACGTGGGCTTATGTGAAGGACGCCAACGGCGTGGTCAAGAAAGATCCAAGCATGAAGGATCCCATGTGTGTCCTGCAGCTCCTCAGGAAGCACTTCTCTCGTTACACACTGGACAAGGTGTCGGCCATATGCGGTACACCCAAGGACAAGCTGCTCGCAGTCTACAAGGAGTTCGCCTCCACGGGTAAGCCCAGCCGCACCGGTACCATAATGTACGCCATGGGCTGGACGCAGCACACGGTAGGTACCCAGAACATCCGGGCCATGGCCATGATCCAGCTCCTGCTGGGCAATATCGGCATGTCCGGCGGCGGCGTCAACGCCCTCAGGGGTGAGTCCAATGTCCAGGGTTCCACGGACCACTGCCTGCTGTTCCATATCCTGCCGGGCTACCTGAAGACGCCCAGGGCCAAGGACTCCACCTTTGCCAAATACAACGCTGCCTACACACCCAAGACCAAGGAGCCCTATTCGGCCAACTGGTGGGCTAACTACCCCAAGTACAGCGCCAGCCTTCTCCGAGCGCACTTCGGCACGAGCGCCGATCTTGCGACCCAGTACACATGGTTGCCCAAGCTGGATGCCGGGCAGAATGCCTCATGGCTGATGATCTTCGACGAGATGTTAAAGGGTAAATTCACCGGTTTCTTCGCCTGGGGTCAGAACCCGGCCTGCTCCGGCGCCAATTCGAACAAAACGCGCGCCGCCCTTGGCAAGCTGAGCTGGATGGTTAATGTCAACCTTTTCGACAACGAGACCGGCTCTTTCTGGCGGGGACCGGGAATGGACCCGGCCAAGATCAAGACAGAGGTTTTCTTTCTCCCCTGTGCCATGTCCTTCGAGAAGGAGGGGTCCATTACGAACAGCGGCCGCTGGGGACAGTGGCGCTACGCCGCCGTTAAGCCCCCCGCTCCCACCGATGCGGATATCATCAACGAGCTCCACTTCAAGGTGAAGAAGCTGTATCAGGAACAGGGCGGCGTGTATCCCGATCCCATTCTGAACCTGGCATGGGATTACGGCCCCAAGGGTCCCGACGGCAAAGTCCGCCGTGTGAACACCCACCTCATCGCCAGGGAGATCAACGGCTACTTCCTCGAGGACCGGGTGGTCAAGGGCAAACAGTTCAAGAAGGGTGATCTCGTTCCCTCCTTTGCCTTCCTGCAGGCCGACGGATCCACATCCTCGGGTAACTGGCTGTACAGCCAGTCCTACAACGCCGCGGGGAATAACATGGCCCGCCGCGGGAAGTCCGATCCCACGGGTACCGGGCTGTACAACGGCTGGTCGTGGTGCTGGCCCGTCAACAGGCGGATCATCTACAATCGCGCAAGCGTTGACGAGTACGGTAAGCCCTGGGCTCCTCACAAGCCGGTCATCTACTGGAACGGCAGTAAGTGGGTCGGTGACGTACCCGATGGCGGGTGGCCTCCGATGCGCAACCCGGACGGAACCTGGAACGAGAAGACCAAGCTTGCCTACATCATGAAACCGGCTGGCGTTTCCCATATTTTCGGTCCCGGCCGTGCAGAAGGTCCGTTCCCGGAGCACTACGAACCTCTGGAGTGCCCCCTCGAGAGAAACCTCATGAGTCCCCAGAGGATCAATCCGGTGGCCAAGATGTTCACCGGCAAGATGGATCAGTTCCTCAACTGTGACGATCGCTATCCTGTCGTCGCGACCACCTACCGTGTTAGTGAACACTGGCAGACGGGTGTCCTCTCCCGATGGCTGCCGTGGCAGGCGGAGATGATGCCTGCCAACTTCGTGGAGATGAGTGTGGAACTGGGCAAAGAGAAGGGCATCAAGAATGGCGACAAGGTTGTCGTCTCCTCCGCACGGGGTTCCGTCGATGCCATCGCCATTGTGACCGGGCGCTTCAAGCCCTTCAATGTGGCTGGCACGACGGTCCACCAGGTGGGTCTGCCCTGGTGCTATGGCTGGGCGACTACCAAGGAGGGCGATGTCATGGCGAATAACAAGGCGTATTCCAATCCGACGTTCGGCGATTCATCCAACCTGCTGACACCATCCATCGGGGACGCCAATACCATGATTCCTGAGACGAAGGCCTTTATGGTCAACGTCAAGAAATCTTAGGAAGGGGGTGATTTGAGTGGCTGGAAAAATAATAGTAATTGATACTTCCCTATGCACTGCCTGCCGCGGCTGCCAAACAGCCTGCAAACAGTGGAACAGTTTATCAGCGGTGGTAACCGAGAACCGTGGCAGCTACGAGAACCCCCCGGATCTCTCCTATAATACCTACACCAGAATTGTCTTCAACGAGGTGGAGAAGGATGGAGATCTGAACTGGTTCTTCGGTCAGGATCGTTGCATGCACTGCACCGAAGCCGGGTGCCTTACGGCATGTCCGGTTCCGGGTGCCATAACCCGTGACGCCAATGGGGCGGTGATTATCGACCAGGCGGTATGCACAGGCTGCAAATACTGCGTCTTCGGCTGCCCCTTCGATATCCCGCGTTTCGATGCCGCAAACGCCGAGGGTGCCGGGGTGGACAAGGCGTACAAGTGCACCATGTGCTTTGACCGCCAGTCCCTGGGCATGGAACCTGCCTGTACCAAGACGTGTCCTACAGGTGCCCTTTCCTTCACCAGCATGTCCGATCTTCCAAAGATCGCGTCCGCTGCCAAGGAGAAGGGTATGTCGGTTTACGACGGCGATGCGCTTAAGACCCATGTGGTGTTCCTGCTTGAGGACAGCCCGTCTGTATATGGCCTGCCCGCCAAGCCTGCCATCCCGACGCCGACATTCCTGTGGCGTACCGTCATGAAACCGGTGGGCGCCATTGCGATTCTGGCCGGGATAGTTGCACTGCTGGCTCACTACGTGACCGTTGGCCCCAAGGAGGCCGAGGAGGAGGGAGGTGACAGCGATGTCTCATCACCTTATTAAACGCTTAACCTCTGGAGAGCGGGTCTTCCACTGGGTCAATATGATTTCCTTCATAACTCTTGCGCTGACCGGTTTGGGGTTGTACGCCAAATCCTTCTTCTGGCTGACTAATGTCTTCGGCGGAGTTGATCTGTCGAGGACCATTCATCATTATGTGGGCCTCGTTTTCATTGTGACCACGTTGGCCCTGTTTGCTCAATGGATGAAGGATTACACAGCCCCGGGCGAGGACACTCTCGGGTCGACCATCAGCAGTTACCTGGATCCCGATTTCAAAGGACCGCCCGCGGGGAAATTCAACGCCGGTCAGAAGCTCTTCGGCTATATCGCATTTTTATTCGGGGTCGTAATGGCAGGCACAGGGGTGGCCATGTGGTTCCCGTTCACCCTTGGTAGAGGCCTCCAGCAGTGGATGTACTTCCTGCACAACTTCACATTCATCGTGTTCGGCGGCATTTTGCTGATCCACATCTATCTGGGAACGGTTGGTGTTCCTGGAACCTGGCGAGCCATGTCCAGGGGCACTGTCACCAAAGAATGGGCCAGGAAGAATCATGGCGCATGGGATGGTGAAGAAGCCTGAACTCCCAACGCACACAAGGCAAAACGAAAGGGGCTCCGGTAGGAGCCCCTTTTCCATGTTTGGGGTTCAGGCTTCAGTACCTGGACCTGGTGGTTTAGAAAGCAGCGACCTTACTTCTACTTATACTTCTACTGATACTGGGACGGTGACACCCAACCCCTTGACATCCTCGCCTCTCTATCGGACTATCTGGTCTTGCTCGGGAACTATCCCCAAACCATATTGAAGGATGACAGATGCCCTCTGGGAGCAGCAAAAAGGCCCTTCTGAAACACCTTCCCAAGGTGGACCAGGTCCTGGCTCACTCTGAGGTGCAGGGGCTTTTCGCCTCTGTTCCTCAATTGACCGTAAAGAGGGCTGTCAGGGATGAGATCAGCCATCTTCGGGAAAGGGTTATGGCCTGTCAGATCGATGATGAGAAAAAACTGGCAGTGGATGTGGCCGCGGATGGTGCTGTGAGGCGTGCCAGGGAACTGAACAAACCTCGCCTGAAAAAGGTCATCAATGCCACCGGCGTTGTTTTGCATACCAACCTGGGCCGCAGCCCTTTGCCGGAAGAAGCCATCCGCCAGATAGCCCTGGCCGCATCCGGTTACTCCAACCTTGAGTACGATGTAAGCTCCGGAAAAAGAGGTTCCAGGGACGATCTTGTCGAAGAGTTGTTGTGCGGCCTGACCGGGGCCGAGGCGGCCACGGTTGTCAATAATAATGCGGCTGCGGTGATGCTGGTCCTTAACACTTTGGCCATGAACCGGGGGGTTGTCGTCTCCCGGGGGGAACTGGTGGAGATCGGCGGTTCATTCCGCATCCCGGACGTCATGTCCGCCAGCGGCTCACGCCTGGTTGAGGTGGGGACAACCAACCGGACACGCCTTGAGGATTACCGCAGAGCCATGGGTGGGGACATCGGACTCCTTCTCAAGGTGCACACAAGTAATTACCGGATTGTGGGGTTTTCCGAGGAAGCGTCCATCGACGAACTGGTCTCCCTTGGCGTGGAAGGGGGGGTCCCTGTGATGGTGGATCTGGGCAGTGGGTGCATTGTCGACATGAGAGATCTCGGCCTGTCCCATCACGAACCCACAGTGGGCGAGATCCTCAAGGGCGGCGCCGACGTGGTGACATTCAGTGGCGACAAGCTCCTCGGTGGCCCTCAGGCCGGCATCGTCCTGGGTAAATCCCACTACATAGAACAGATACGGACCAATCCCATGAAGAGGGCCCTCAGGGTTGGTAAACTGACGCTGGCTGCTCTCGAAGCGGTTCTCAAAACCTATATGGATCCGGCAACCGCCATCAGAAATCTGCCAACACTGAACATGATCGCCGCTGACAAAAGTTCCATTTCCCAGCGGGCCCGGCGATTTGCCGGCCGGCTGAAGGATCTTCCTGCGAAGGTGTCCTTTGTCTCCTCTTCATCCAGGGTGGGAGGCGGTTCCCTCCCCCTGGCGGAAATACCCACAGTCCTTATCGCTTTGAAGGCTGACGGAGTTTCCGCACAGATCCTGGAGGGAAGACTGAGGGAGCAGGATCCGCCGGTTGTCGGACGGATCGTGAACGATCGGCTGTGCCTCGATCTGAGGACCGTTTCATCAGCCGAGTTAAAGGATCTTGAACGCGCCATTCGGGGAGCGCTGGAAGCCGAGTTCACAGAGGAAAACAAAAAGGGATGAGTATTTAAGGTCCTGCGAACCGCATAAAACAATGACGACCCAGGGACACATAATAATAGGCACGGCCGGCCACATAGATCACGGCAAGACCTCACTGGTCAAAGTCCTGACCGGTGTTGACACTGACCGGCTCAAGGAGGAGAAGGAGCGGGGAATCACCATCGAACTGGGTTTTGCCCCATTGAGTCTTCCATCCGGTGTTCGTGTCGGTCTGGTAGATGTCCCCGGTCACGAGCGTTTCGTCAAGAACATGGTTGCGGGAGCCACCGGGATTGACCTGGTTCTGCTGGTTATCGCTGCGGATGAGGGTGTCATGCCTCAGACCAGGGAGCACCTTGACATCTGCCAGCTTCTGAGTACCCGGGGCGGAGTGGTTGCCCTGACCAAAACGGACATAGTAGATGACGACTGGCTTGAGCTGGTAACAGAGGATGTTAAGGAGTACCTTTCCGGGACTTTCCTCGAGGGAGCTCCTGTTGTTCCTTTCTCATCAGTTGATGGTTCCGGCAAAGAGGACCTGCTGAGGGTTCTCGATGAGATGGCTGCCAAGGTTCCATCCAGGTCAGGTTCGGGTATTTTTCGCCTTCCGGTAGACAGGGTTTTCTCAATGAAAGGATTCGGTACGGTGGTGACAGGAACGCTGATCTCAGGCGGGGTGAAAACCGGAGACGAGATTGTGTTCTATCCGGGAGAGATGAAGGCGAAGCTGCGCGGTGTCCAGGTTCACGGAGAGTCCGTAAAAAAGAGTTTCGCCGGCACCCGCACCGCTTTAAACCTGCAGGGTGTGGAGAAGGATCAGATCAACAGGGGTGATACCACAGCCCACCCGGGAACTCTGACACCGACCTTTCTCCTGGACACGCGCATCCAGCTTCTTGCATCCGCCCCCAGGGCTCTGAAGAACCGTGCCAGGGTCCGGCTCCATCTGTTCACGTCGGAGGTGATGGCACGGGTGATCCTCCTTGATTCCGAGGTCCTTGAGCCAGGGCAGCATGCTCTTGTCCAGCTTCGAATGGACACGGCAGCTGTGGCCCAACCGGGGGACCGGTTCGTCCTGCGCTCCTACTCACCCGTCAGTACAATAGGAGGGGGCGTTGTCCTCGACCCTGTCCCTGTAAAGCACAGGCGTATGCACCAACCGGTTCT
>VAPB010800404.1_pt1 | contig 15317 bp, 13 predicted proteins | sample 3395101 | NCBI WGS metagenome assembly VAPB01 (sample SAMN08290433, study PRJNA428436) | hydrothermal vent metagenome | isolation source: Deep-sea hydrothermal vent chimney | place: Indian Ocean: Southwest Indian Ridge | reverse complement strand
GCGGGCATGGTAAACCCCACCCGGAGCAAGGCCAAATAGGGGAGCAGAGGCTGCCCGTCTCGCTACGACTCCCGGGTAGGTCGCATCAGGTGGCGGGTAACCGCCATCGCAGATAGATGATTGTCCACGGTTCTCGAATCGTGACAGAATCCGGCTTACAGGCCGCCTCCCTTTCTTTTCTCTTTTCTATGCAGCCGGTATCGTGCGGATAGTGCGCCGCGATTCTTAGATTATCCCTGGAGGGATTTGCGGACGATGAGCTACCGCTGGCGGATAAAGGACCGGATTCATGCAAATATAATTAATGAACTGGAAGTTCAGACCGGTCTGAATCGTATCCTTCTCAATATTCTCTATCAGAGGAACGTACAAACACCATCTGAAATCGATCACTTCCTGGCACCCGACCTGAGCACGGGGCACGATCCATTCCTTATGAAGGGGATGAAGGAGGCGGTAACCAGAATCCGCTCCGCTGCTGAAGATGGCGAACAGATCCGCATACATGGAGACTATGACGTCGACGGTGTGACCGCAGTCGCACTGCTGGTAAGAGTTCTCAGGAGAATCGGGGCCACAGTAGACACCTGCATTCCTCACAGAACAGAAGATGGCTATGGTCTCAGTCTGGAGGCGATAGAAAAGGCCCGTGCCGATGGCATCAAGGTCCTGATCACTGTCGATTGCGGGATCTCGGCATGCAGGGAGGCGGCACATGCCGACGAGCTGGGTATTGACCTGATCGTCACAGACCATCATACGCCCGGAATTGATCTGCCCTGCGCCCTGGCGGTTATCAATCCCAGACAGCCCGATTGCCCCTATCCCTTCAAGGACCTCTGCGGGGTGGGTCTGGCATTCAAACTCGCATGCGCTCTCGATCCCCCCGACACAGAACCCTCTCTGCTTGAATTTCTCGACCTTGTTGCTCTGGGAACGACTGCCGACGTGGTACCGCTGCAGGACGAGAACCGGGTGTTTGTCAAATACGGCCTGCCTCAGCTCGGTCGTACCAGATGGCCGGGAGTTGAGGCACTCATAGACCGCACGGAACTGCAGAGAGACACGATAACCGCCTCTCAAACCGTTTTTACACTGGCACCGAGGATCAACGCCGCGGGAAGAGTCTCTGATGCACACAATGCCCTCATGCTCCTTCTGACAGACGATCCCTTCGAGGCTGCCGAGCTGGCACAGTCACTCGACCGGCAGAATACACAGCGGAAGGAAATAGACAGGTCCACACTGGCCCTGGCACACGAGCTTATTGATGCTCAGGGCGGTCTGGGTTACAGGTCTTCTCTAGTGCTCTGTGCCGAAGAGTGGCACGCCGGTGTAATAGGAATCGTGGCCAGCAGGCTGGCCGAGAGCTATAACGTCCCCACCATACTGGTGGCAATGGAGGGGGATGAGGGGAAGGGAAGTGCCCGAAGTATAGAAGGTTTCGATCTACATGAAGCGTTGTCCGAATGCTCAGAACATCTGATTGAGTTTGGGGGGCATCCCCGTGCCGCCGGTTTGTGTCTCGCTCGCGACAAGATAGATGTATTCACCAGGGAATTTGAGCATATTGCACATAATAAATTAAAAGATAATGACATACAGCCGACACTTAATGTAGATTATGAAGTTGAATCGGGCGACCTGACGCGTGAATTCCTCTCTGAACTGTGTCGTCTGGAACCGTTTGGAGAGGGTAACTTCAAGCCGGTCCTGATGATCCGTGGTGCTCAGCTTCACGGTTTACCGCGCAGAGTGGGTCCCGATCGTTCCCACCTGAAATTCTCCATAAAATGCAGCGGTGATTATCCTCTCGATGCCATAGGATTCAGGCTGGGGGATCGCATCGGGGACCTTTCGGAAGGTGTTTTCGATCTGGCCTTTGCTTACGAGGAGAATCTCTTCAGAGGCGTCAGCAGGCCGCAACTGAGGGTCAAAGACATCCGGAAGGCCACCTCTTGATAATTAGCAGTAAATGGCATAGTTTGCTGATGCCCTCCCTTAACCACGCCCTCTGATAAGGAACCTGCCGTGCAACTCACTGAAGAAGCTTCCATGATGCGCGATATGGTTCGTGCGTTTGCCGAAAATGAAATCAAGCCGATCGCAGCAGAGATAGACAGGGATGAGCGTTTTCCGGCAGAGACCGTCGAGAAAATGGCTGAACTGGGCCTGCTCGGGATTACTATCCCGGAAGATGAGGGGGGAAGCGGGATGGACACTCTCTGCTATGCGATCGCAATCGAGGAGATAGCCAGAGTATGCGGTTCGACAGCCCTGATACTTGCAGCCCACATATCTCTTGCCTGCCAGCCGATTCATCTGTTCGGTTCAGAGGAACAGAAGCAAAAATACCTGCCTCCCCTTGCCTCCGGTAAAGACCTGGGTTCATATGGGCTTACCGAACCCGATGCCGGTTCAGACGCCGGTGCCACACGCACAGCAGCTAAGCAGGATGGAAATTTCTATGTGTTGAACGGCACTAAAACGTGGATCACAAATGTACAGCAGTCCCGCACATTTGTTTTTACCGCACGCACCGGCGGGATGGAGAAGGGAACCAGGGACATCAGCTCTTTTATCGCCGATCCGCAGATGGATGGGATCACCGTAAACCCGATAAAAGAGAAGCTTGGATGCAGAGGATCCACCACCTGCGAAGTTGTCCTGGAAAACGCGCGTATACCCGCAGAGGATATGCTCGGCGAACGGGGGAAGGGATTCAAACAGTTTCTGACAATACTGGATGGAGGCCGGATAAGTATCGGAGCAATGGCTCTCGGTCTTGCACAGGGAGCATATGAAGAAGCCTTGAAATACGCTCAGGAGAGAGAACAGTTCGGCAAACCGATCGGGAAATTCCAGGCGGTGGCATTCACCCTGGCCGAGATGGCGACGAGAATTGAGGCGGCCAGACATCTTGTTTATGAAGCAGCCCGCAGGAAGGATAACGGTGAGGATATAATCAAGACATCCTCAATGGCTAAATACTATGCCGGTGAGACCGCTCAATGGGTTACCACGAAAGCGATACAGATCTTCGGTGGTTACGGTTACACGAAAGAGTATCCCGTTGAAAGGATGTGGCGGGATGCCAAACTCACGACTATCGGAGAGGGAACCAGCGAGATCCAGCTCCTGGTTATTTCCCGGGAAATCCTCACAGAGCTTTAGAGCAATAAGGAGATAGAATGAGCAGCAGTGGCAATGAACCGGTCATACTGAGTGCGGTCAGAACACCGACGGGTAATTTTCAGGGAGCCCTAAGCAGCCTGAAAGCCCCTCAGCTGGGGGCTCTTGCCGTCAAAGCTGCTCTTGAGCGGGCAGGGATGCCCGGCGACAGGATAGATGAAGTGATCATGGGGCACGTGGTGCAGGCCGGTGCGGGCCAGGCTCCTGCTCGACAGGCCGCGGTGGGGGCCGGTCTGCCCGACGGCACACCGTCTATGGCGGTGAACAAGGTGTGCGGATCGGGGCTGAAAGCTGTCATGATAGCTTCGAGCATGATAAAGGCCGGTGATGCAGATGTTCTGATCGCCGGTGGCCAGGAAAGCATGAGCAATGTTCCATACGGCCTGATGACGGCCCGCAACGGCATGCGTCTGGGGCATCAGGAGGCAACAGATCTGATAATCCACGATGGGCTCTGGTGCTGTTTCAATGACTGCCATATGGGAAACCTGGCCGAGTATACCGCAGATAAGGCTGAACTCAGCAGGGAGGATCTGGACCAGTTCGCATACGGAAGCCAGATGAAGGCGGTCGCTGCTCAGCAGGCGGGCAGATTCGAAGAGGAGATCGTTCCGGTCGAAGTACCTCAGCGCAAGGGTGATCCGGTAACCGTGTCGACTGATGAAACACCCAAGCCGGACACCACGGTTGAGGTGCTCTCAAGATTGCGTCCGGCCTTCCAGAAAGATGGGAAAGTCACAGCGGGCAATGCACCAGGTCTGAATGATGGAGCTAGCGCCCTGGTTGTAGCTTCACGGTCTGTGGCCGATGAACTGGGTACGCCGGTTCTTGCCCGGATAACAGGATATGCACAGGCGGCAGTTGCTCCGAAGGAGCTGTTTTTCGCACCGGTGGATGCTGTCAGGAAACTCGTTGCACAGATCGGAGTCGACATACACGATTTCGATCTGATCGAAGCAAATGAGGCTTTTGCAGCTCAGGCCCTGGCCGACGGCATCGGACTGGAATGGGATTGGGACAGGGTCAATGTCAATGGCGGTGCCATCGCCCTGGGGCATCCGATTGGCGCCAGCGGTGCCAGGATACTCACAACACTGATCTACGCTCTGAAAGACAGGGGCGGATCGAAAGGCCTGGCGACTCTTTGCCTTGGGGGTGGAGGTGCCGTTGCCCTGGCGATCGAGACAGAGAAGGGATAGACAATCGTGGCAATCAAAGAATACGCAGTGATCGGTGCAGGTACGATGGGCAACGGTATCGCTCATATCGCCGCCATGAACGGACGGAAGGTAACGCTCCTCGATATCGAGCAGGAATTCCTCGATAAAGCGATGGTTACGATCGGGAAGAACCTGGAGAGACAGGTCAAGAAGGAGCTGTTAACGCAGGAAGAGGCCGATGGGACACTGGCAAGGATTTCGACCGGCCTCGATCTGGCAGATGCCGCGACTGCAGACCTTGTCATAGAAGCAGTGCTGGAGAGATTTGAGATAAAATCGGATGTCTGGAAGAAACTGGATGAGATCGCAGGGGCTGATGCCATCCTGGCCAGCAACACTTCCAGTATAAGCATCACCCGACTCGCATCTCTGACCGGCAGACCTGAGAAATTCATAGGAATGCATTTTTTCAATCCCGTTCCAATGATGTCCCTGGTCGAGGTCATAAGAGGACACTCCACTGATGATGCCACAACCAGTAAGGTCATGGCCGAAGCCGAAGCCCTGGGCAAGACACCTGTTGAGGTTCACGATTACCCCGGCTTCGTCAGCAACAGAATCCTGATGCCCATGATCAACGAGGCCGTGTTCGCACTCATGGAGGGTGTCGCAGAGAGAGAGGCGATCGATACGGTCATGAAGCTGGGAATGGCTCACCCCATGGGTCCCCTTACGCTGGCCGACTTCATTGGCCTCGACATCTGTCTCGATATCATGGAAGTTCTTCACCGTGAACTTGGAGACTCGAAGTACCGTCCCTGTCCGCTGTTGCGCAAAATGGTCGCTGCCGGTCACCTGGGACGCAAATCGGGAATGGGTTTTTACGATTACAGCAAATAGGAGGAGCAACAGTGGATTTCAGACCCACGGAGGAACAGAAATTCATACGACAGGCAGCAAGGGACTTTGCCGAAAGCGAGATCAAGCCAGGAGCAGCCGAGCGTGACCTGAATGCTGAATTCCCGGCCGATATCGTAAAGCAGCTTGGAGAGCTCGGCTTCATGGGAGTCGCCATTCCCGAGGAGCTGGGAGGGGCCGGTGCCGGCAATCTTGCATACGTAATGGCCCTGGAGGAGATCTGCCGGGCCGACGCCGGCGTTGGTGTCATCATGTCCGTCAACAACAGCCTGGTTTGCGATCCGCTCCACAATTTCGGCAGTGATTACATCAAGGAGAACTACCTCAAGAAACTGGCTTCGGGGGAATGGCTCGGTTCCTATGCTCTGACGGAGCCGGGAGCGGGAACTGACGCCGGTGCCCAGAAGACAACTGCCGTGAAGGACGGAAATGAGTACGTGCTCAACGGTACCAAGTCCTTCATAACCAGCGGTGATTCCTGTGACGTAACGATCACATACGCCAAAACCGATCCTGAGGCTCCGAACGGCAAGGGCATCAGTGCATTTGTGGTTGAGAAGGGTACTCCCGGATTCAACGTGGGCAAGCATGAGGATAAGCTGGGGATCCGCTGCTCGGACTGTGTTTCCCTGATCTTCGAGGATTGCCGGATTCCGGCCGGGAACCTCGTGGGTGAAGAAGGAAAAGGATTCAAAGTGGCCCTGGCAACCCTTGACATAGGCCGGCTTGGAATCGGTGCACAGGCGATTGGAATAGGGCAGGCATGTATGGATGAGAGCATAGCTTATTCAAAGGAGAGGGAGCAGTTCGGAAAGCCCATATCCTTCTTCCAGGCTATTCAGTGGAAGCTGGCCGATATGGCGATGGAGGTGGATGCCGCCAGGCTGCTGGTCTGGAGGGCTGCCTGGATGCGGGATGAGGGCATGAGACACACACTTCAATCGAGCATGGGCAAGCTCTTCGCCAGTGAAACCGCGATGAAGGCCGCACTGCAGGCGGTTCAAATCCACGGAGGGTACGGTTATATAAAGGAGTACCCGGTAGAACGCTTCATGCGTGACGCAAAGATTACCGAGATTTACGAAGGCACGAGCGAGGTTCAGCGGCTGGTCATAGCACGCAATATCCTCGCCGATTGAGAAGAGGTCATCCAGCAACCACTTTCAAGCGGGAAGTGAGTATGAAATGAATCCTCAAAATGCTTCTGAGCCTGAGGTTCTTTTTTCGATTGAAGGTCATGTGGCACAGATCACCATCAATCGTCCAGGCGTCCTCAATGCTATGAGCGAGAATACCCTGACGATGCTCGAGGAGATAGTAGATCGGGTGGGTGAAGATGATGATATACGGGCTGTGGTCTTCACAGGTGCCGGCGACAAGGCCTTCGTGGCAGGAGCCGACATATCGGAGCTGAAAGACCTGGACAGCGAAAGCGGCCGAAAGTTCTCGGAGCGGGGTCAGAAGCTTTACCGCAAGATAGAGCTGCTGCCCAAAGCTACCATCGCGGCGGTGAACGGTTTCGCTCTGGGCGGAGGATGTGAACTGGCCATGTCGTGCGACATCAGGGTGGCTGCTGAAAATGCCAGGTTCGGTCAGCCCGAGATCAATCTGGGCATCATACCCGGCTACGGTGGTACTCAGCGGTTTACCCGGCTGGTGGGTTATGGCAAAGCCGCAGAGCTTATAATGACGGGAAACATGATAGATGCTTCAAAAGCAGCTAAACTGGGGCTGGTCGAAAGATTAGTTCCGGAAGGATCGGCTCTGAAGGAGGCCACCGACCTGGCCAGGCAGATCGCCGGCAAATCCGCGGTTGCCATCGCTGCAATCAAACGGGCCATGGATGCCAGCCAGGGTGATCATTCACTTGGTTATGAAACCGAAGCCTGCGAGTTCGGCAAGATCATGGAAACCGAGGATAAAGCAGAGGGTATAGAAGCATTTCTGGAGAAACGGCCGGCTGAGTGGAAGGGGAAGTAGTGACGGAGAATCAAGGGGAAGAGAGACTGTTCAAAACCTCGAGTGGTACTCCTCTCAAGAAGTGGTATGGCCCGGAAGATCTGGCCGGTTTCGATCCTGAGCAGAAGCTTGGCGAACCGGGCGCACCTCCCTATACCCGTGGTATCTATCCAGATATGTACCGTGGTCGTCTCTGGACGATGCGGCAGTATGCCGGCTATGCCACCGCCGCTGAGAGCAACGCACGCTATCGGTATCTGCTGGAGCGCGGCACCACCGGTCTGTCGGTTGCATTCGATCTGCCCACCCAGATGGGATACGACTCCGATTCAACCATGTCTGCCGGTGAAGTCGGCAGATCAGGGGTGGCGATAGATTCGATCAGAGACATGGAGATTCTCTTCGAAGGGATCCCCCTCGAAAAGGTCTCCACATCGATGACGATCAATTCAACCGCCATGATACTGCTCGGAATGTACGCCGTGGCAGCACGCCGCAGAGGGATCGATCTGGAGCTTCTTTCCGGGACGGTCCAGAATGACATCTTGAAGGAATATTTCGCCCGGGGAACATATATCTACCCCCCGGGCCCGTCCATGCGGCTTATGACAGATCTCTTCTCCTTCTGTGCAGAGAAAATGCCCCGCTGGAACACGATATCCATCTCCGGGTATCACATACGGGAGGCTGGAGCCACGGCTGCTCAGGAGCTGGCCTTCACCTTTGCCAATGCCATTACATATCTGGAATCGGCACGCAACGCCGGTCTGGACCTGGATGTCGTCTGCAGGCGCATATCTTTTTTCTTCAACGCCCATAACAATTTTCTGGAGGAGGTTGCCAAATTCCGGGCAGCCCGCAGGTTGTGGACTTCCATCACGAGAGACCGGTTTCAGATCGGCGATCCAGATGCGTGGCGGCTCCGCTTTCATACTCAGACCGGCGGAGCAACTCTCACGGCACAGCAGCCTTCGAACAACATCGTTCGGGTCGCCATGCAGGCGCTTGCAGCCGTACTTGGAGGTACGCAGAGCCTGCATACCAATTCGATGGATGAAGCTTTTGCACTACCCTCCGAGGAGGCCGTGAATGTTGCCCTCCGGACACAGCAGATCATTGCATTTGAAAGTGGTGTGGCCGATACGGTGGACCCCCTTGCCGGCTCTTATGCAATAGAGTTTCTGACTGATGATCTCGAGGAGAAAGCCAGGAAATATCTCCAGGAGGTGGATGATATCGGAGGAGCGGTTCGAGCGATCGAAACGGGATACTTTCAGAGAGAGATCCACCAGGCCGCTTATGAATATCAGAAGGAAGCAGAATCGGGTGCCAGGACCATAGTGGGAGTGAACCGGTTCGAAGAGGAGAATGAAGAGACAGATATGTCCGGGACGCTGCGCCTCGATCCACGTCTGGAGGCAGAGCAGACAGAGAGACTGGCACAGCTCCGCGAGAGCAGGGATGAGGTTCGAACAACGGAAACGCTCGAAGCGATCCGTTCAGCTGCGGCAGGCAGTGATAATCTCATGCCGGCTGTAATGGATGCAATTGATGCCGAAGCGACTCTGGGAGAGATTAGTGACGTGCTGCGTAAGGAGTGGGGAACATACGTTTCCCCCGGGGGACTCTGATGACCGATTATCCCGTTGGTGAAGGGCATATAGATCATCTGGCGGTGGCAGTCAGAGACCTGGATGGTGCAGTTGATCAGTTCAGCCGACTGCTCGGTTTCGGACCTGTCTGGCAGGGCACAAGCCTGGAGCAGGCGGTGCGGGTTGCCATGTTCAATTTCGGTCATACCAAACTGGAACTGCTGGAGGGCACCGGCTCCGACTCGAAAGTGGCCGGATTTGTAGAGAAGAGGGGCGAAGGGCTGCATCACATTTGTTTTGCAGTAGAGAACCTGAAAGCAACTCTGGAGCGCCTCGAGAAGGAAGGATTTGAGATTATCGGCTCCGGCGATGACATCGGTGTGGAAGGTCGCCCCGTGGCCTTCGTGCACCCCGGAAGCAGTCGAGGGGTGCTGATAGAGTTCATTGAATCTGACAGGAGAAATGAGGAGTGATGGCAATGGCTGATACCAGCGACTCTTCCGGCATGAAATGGGGATTTGCCACAAGGGCTATTCACGGTGCGGGAGGGGTCGATCCGACAACAGGTGCAGTTAATATTCCAATCTACCAGTCGAACACATTCTCCTTCCCAACGGCCGAAGCGGGTGCCGCCATCTTTGCCGGCGAAAAGGATGGATACGTCTATACCCGGATCGGTAATCCAACGGTCCGGGCATTTGAAAGATGCGTGGCATCGCTCGAAGGTGGCACGGAAGCTGTCGCCTTTGCCAGCGGTATGGCAGCCACATCCGCAGCGATCATGTCGTACTGTGAAAGCGGTTCGAATGTAGTGCTCGGCGAACCTTCATATGGAGGCACGCACGCCCTGGTCTGCGACACTCTGCCCAGATTTGGAGTGGAGGCGAGGGAAGTGGATGCCCTCGACATGGAGCAGGTCCGAAATGCGATAGATGAGAAGACAGGTATAGTGTGGATCGAAACACCGGCCAATCCAACCTTGAAAGTAGCCGATATCGCCGCGGTGGCTGAAATCGCCGGTGCGGCTGACGTGCCGCTTGCCGTAGACAACACATTTGCTACTCCCTATTTCCAGCAGCCTCTGAAACTGGGCGCCCGGATCGTCATGCACAGTGCGACCAAATACATCTGCGGGCACGGCGACGCCATCGGAGGAATCATCGTTTCAGGCGGTGAACCGATAGACAGAATCCGTGATGAGATGAGAAGGGAATTCGGGGGAGCATTAAGCCCTTTCAATGCCTGGCTCTTCATCCGGGGGTTGAAAACACTGCAGGTCAGAATGGAGCGGCATTCTGCAACGGCCATGAAGGTGGCAGAATATCTGTCATCTCATCCAAAGGTCGAAAGGGTTACGTACCCCGGACTGCAGAGCCACCCCCAGCATGAGATCGCAGCGGGACAGATGAGCGGTTTCGGAGGGATGGTCACCTTCTTCGTGCAGGGCGGGCGGCAGGCCGGCGCTACCCTGCTCAACAGCGTGAAGCTCTGCATACTGGCAGTCAGCCTCGGTGACTGCGACACATTGATTGAACATCCTGCCAGCACCACTCATTCCACCTATTCAACTGAAGATCTGGCCAGGTTCAACATAGCTGAGAATCTGATCAGGATATCGGTGGGACTTGAAGATGCCGAAGACATCATCGCAGATCTTAACCAGAGTCTGGAGAAAATATAAACAGGTCCTGCCCCTCAAGTGCCCTGTCACGCAACAACCGTGGCATTCGAGCGGCGCCGTATCCCGACCGGCTGCGTTGCGTCTCCTCGCCATAGCCCCCGCTATGCCTCGTCGCCACGCCTTGCCGGTCAAGCACGGCGTCACTCTCGGTGCCGACATTTGCTACGTGACATGACACTAAGAGATAATCCCCTCACAGGTTTCCAGGAGGGAACCGTCTGCCCGCCTCCCGCTGAGGATAGACCTGATGAGCGTGAGGGCCGTCTGGTATCTCGTCTCTGCCTGGTCTGCAGGCCTTGTTGCCGGCCAGGCATTCTCCTCTGCTCTTCACATCGTTCTGCTGATCGCAGCTGTGTCATTTTTCCTGCTGAAGCGGGTGCCGCGGCTATACAGGTCATCACTGCTTCTGCTGGTCTTCCTGCTGGCAGCAATCGCCGGGGAGCGGGCGGGAATTGCGTTCAACACACCGCGAACCGTTGTTGAAGAAGGTAGAAGGGGGGGGCTGAATAATCCGCATTACAGACCTGTCCTGACAGCCCGTCAATCACCAGTAGAAAGTAAAGATGAATCCGATGATCGGGCAGCCGGGATCCCCTGGGCTTCTCGACCAGTGGAGGGAATGATTGAAGCGATCATTTTCAACCGGCGCGACAGGATGCCTGTGGAATGGATTTCCGCCTTCCGCACGACCGGCACAGCTCACCTGATCGCAGTGAGCGGTCTGCATATCGGTATTCTGGTCTCCATCGTTCTGGTGCTGCTCAAAACCATGAGGCTGCGACGGCAGGCCAGAACCATCATTACAATCGCAGGATGCTGGATCTATGTGCTGGCCATAGGTGCTCCTCCTTCGGCTGTACGTGCCGCGATGATGACATCGATAGGTCTGGGTATGCTTGGGATGGGACGCAACTGCTCACACGGTCGCATATTGCCGACTGCTATTTTCTGTATCCTGGTTGTCAAACCGTCAATGATAGCATCTGTAGGTTTTCAATTGTCTGCATCGGCGCTGCTGGGCATAGGTCTTGCTCTGAGGGGCATTGACGGAAGCCATTACAGGACATCCAGGGCCGGGCTTGCAATCCTTTTGAGGATTTCAGCTGGGGCGCAGGCCGGTGTTATGCCACTGCAGATATACACCTTCGGTTATTTCTCTCCCCTTGCACCCATTGTCAATGCAGCAGCCGTCCCCCTTATCGGGCTGTGGCTCTCTTCCGCTGTAGCCGCTATTTCAACCGGCTTTATCTGGGGTACTCTTTCCATGATTATAGGGGCCTTCTGCGAAGGAATAGGAAGAATACTCCTCTGGTGGATATATGCATGGTCCATGCTGCCAGGCATGGTAATGCCTGCTCCGGCTGCCACTGCATTATTGGCAGCAGCCGGCATTGTACTGTGGGGATTGGGAGGAAAGGGACGAATTGCCTCACTCCTCTGTCTTACCCTGCTGTCGTGGATTCCGCAGACAGGAACTGGTGCTGCCCGTATCACGTTCCTCTCTGTAGGGCAGGGTGATGCCATCGTCATTGAATCAAGAAATCCCAGACGTGTTGCAGTAATTGACGGCGGCTCGGCATTCAATGACTGGGATGCAGGCCGGTATGTCGTTGCCCCCTACCTCAAATCGCGCGGTATCCGTACCATCGATATTCTTATAGCCTCGCACCCCGACGTGGATCATGTGGGAGGAATGGAGACCCTCGCAGAGGAGTTCAATATAGGACTCTTTGTAAGAGGAGAGTGGAGACCCGGAGAAACCGAAACAGCCTTTCGTCTGGAGAAAAGGCTGAATGCCTCGGGAATCGTCTCGATCGTGCCCGAGACAGGTGATTCATTTATTCTGGGCAAGGGGTCGCGGATCGACGTCCTGGCCGGAACCGGCAACGCAGGGTTGAGCAGTAACGATCGATCCCTGGTCCTGAGGCTGCAGTTGAACAACGTTTCGGTCCTCCTGTGCGGTGATCTGGAAATTTCTGGTGAGTACAGGCTGAATCGATTCAGGCACCTGCTTCAGAGTGACATCCTCAAGTTTCCCCATCACGGCAGTGATGATGCCGTGTCTGATATGCTGCTCGAAAAGGTTCAGCCTTCGATGGCCGTGATATCCGTAGGCTCCGGTAACAGATATGGACACCCTTCGCCGAATCAGCTGGAACGTCTCAGAAGACTGGGTATAGATGTCTGGCGAACCGACCGCTATGGTGCACTGGTTGTTAAGTGCACCGCCCCGTAATTACGGAGCGGTGTACTAAGGCAGGTGATTGACAGGTCGGGGGAAGGTTCTATCTTGCCCGAGTCAACCAATACTACCTGTCAGAGATCGGTTCGGTTCAATGGGCGAGAAGAAGCGGATCCTCAGTGGTATGCAGCCTACCGGAAGATTGCATCTGGGCAATTACGCCGGTGCGCTTTCAAACTGGGTGAAACTCCAGCACGAGTATGAGTCTTATCACTGTGTGGTGGACTGGCACAGCCTGACCATCACTTACGATAAAACAGAGCGTATAGCATCAGATACGGTAGAGATGGTTGCAGACTGGCTCGCCGCCGGCCTCGATCCTTCGAAAGCGACCATTTTCGTGCAGTCGCTGGTTCGCGAGCATGCGGAGCTGCATCTGCTCCTCAGCATGCTGATAACACTCGGTCGTCTTGAGAGAAATCCGACCTTCAAGGAGAGAGTGAAAAATCTCGATCTGCGCGGTGAAGTTTCCTACGGCCACCTCGGCTACCCCGTTCTGCAGGCGGCGGATATCCTCATGTACAGGGCTCATGCTGTACCTGTTGGTGAGGACCAGGTGCCTCATATCGAGATGACCAGAGAGCTGGCCAGGAAATTCAATTCAACCTACGAGAAGATATTCCCCGAACCGGAGACTCTACTGACACCATTCACCAGGATCCCGGGTCACGACGGCAGGAAAATGTCCAAGAGCCTGGGAAACCATATCCTGATGAGCGATCCGCCTGAAGTAGTGGCGGAAACCGTGATGAAGGCGATAACCGATCCTGAAAAGGTGTATAAAGGTGATCCCGGCAGGCCCGAGATCTGCAATGTATTTGCCTGGCATGTCGCCTTTAATCCGGAACAGAAGGAACAGATCTCAATTGAGTGCAGGAATGGATCGAGGGGTTGTGTCGTATGTAAGAAGGAAGCGGCAGGAGCGATCAGCGACTATTTCGCAGATTTTCGTGCAGAACGCCTCCGCCTCGAAGATGCGCACGACCATGTTCTGGATACGATCATTCACGGGACGGAAAGAGCCAGAGCGATGGCCGAGTCCACCATGGATATGGTCAGAAGAGCGATGATGCTCTTCATGCCGGAAAAGTAGGGAAGGGTAAGGCCTGGTGAGTTATGCGGTTCGCATAGAGGCATTCGAAGGTCCTCTCGATCTTCTGCTCTATCTTATCCGCAAAGCTGAAATGGATATCTATGACATCCCGATCGCCCAGGTCACTCAACAGTACCTCGATTACATAGATGTAATGCAGCTTCTCGACCTGGAGGTTGCGGGTGACTTTCTGGTCATAGCAGCAACCCTCATGCAGATAAAGGCTCGAATGCTGCTTCCCTCCCCGGCTATCGAGGAAGAGGATCCGCGCCTGGAGCTGGTCCGCAAACTGGAGGAGTACCAGCTGTTCAGGCAGGCGGCTGCCGATCTGGCGGAAAGGGAAGAGGAATACACGCACTATTACCTCCGGGAGAGCGGCCCGGGTCCTGTCGATCTGCCTGAGTCCGATGAACTGGTGATAGACGTTTCACTTTTCGATCTGCTTTCTGCATATCATCAGGCAATCGAAAGGGTGAAGGAGGAGGGGCGTTACAGCGTTTCCGGACCGGAAGTCAAACTCGCCGACCAGGTTGAATACCTCAGGGGGATTCTGAACAACCAGGAACGTGTCAGCCTGCTGGAAACACTTTCCCGGCTCGACACACGACTGGCAATGGTTGTGACCATTGTTGCGGTACTCGAACTCACCCGACTGGCAGAACTCAGTCTTGAACAGGCCGATCTTTATGGAGATATCTGGCTGATACGAAAGACTCCGAACATATCATTCACCGGGGGAATATGATGATGAGCGATCTACCGGCGGCCGAAAAGAGAAGGGCCCTTGAGGTTATACTCTTTTCCACCGTAGAGCCTGTCTCGGCGTATCAGATAGCCAGATTGCTCGAAGAGGGCGGCTGGACGGCTGACGACGGCGGCATCACACCCGGCCAGGTCGATAAATACATAGAGAGTCTGATTCTGGAATGGGAGAATGAGGATCGGCCGCTGACCATATTGAAGATTGCGGGCGGATATCAGATGGCTACACGTCCCGAATGGTCGGAGCTGGTCGAGAAACTGCAGGAGGACAAGCGGAGTCACAGGCTCTCGCGGGCAGCCCTTGAAACCCTGGCCATCGTCGCCTACAAGCAGCCCGTGATAAGACCCGACATAGATGCCATAAGGGGAGTGAACTCGGACAGTTCGTTGAAGACTCTGCTGGAAAAGAATCTCGTCAGCATTTCGGGCCGTGATGAAGGTCCCGGTCGTCCGCTTCTCTACCGCACAACTCCCGATTTTCTTAAGTATTTCGGACTCAATTCACTCCACGATCTTCCTGACCCTGCCGAACTCGCCTCATTGCTTGGAGTCACCATGGGTGCAGAGGATGAGGGTGCTGAAGAACCTCTGCAGACAGATCAGTGAGACTCAACAAATACCTTGCCGAAGCCGGTATCGCCTCCCGAAGGAAGTGTGACGACCTGATCGAAGCCGGGACTGTCGCGGTCAACGGTACGGTTGTCAACCAGCCGTGGCT
>VAPB010419592.1_pt1 | contig 15369 bp, 18 predicted proteins | sample 3395101 | NCBI WGS metagenome assembly VAPB01 (sample SAMN08290433, study PRJNA428436) | hydrothermal vent metagenome | isolation source: Deep-sea hydrothermal vent chimney | place: Indian Ocean: Southwest Indian Ridge | reverse complement strand
GTAGCACAGTGGCTACGTTTCCGGGCCTCCGGCTCAGCCGCCTGGTCGGGCCGGCGCCAGAGCAAACCTCGCGTTCGCCGGTTACTCCGACAGGCTCCTAGGGACCGGTTATCAGGTTGCCACCGTTTCGGTTTCTGCCTCTGCGGCCTTTTCCTTCTTCTCTTTCTTCGGCTTCGGTTTCAGCACCTCGCGTGAGTGTTCTATCTCCTCCATCGTGACACCGGCGCGGAGTTCCTCCATCTGCCTCATTACCTTGGCGAATTTCTGACCCTCGGCGGCGCTGATCCATTCCAGCTGCAGTCTCTCCGGCCTCACACCGGCCCGCTCCAGCTTGTTCCACATCTTCTGAACCCGCTTCACGGTCTGCCTGTTGGCATCTATGTAGTGACAGTCTGCGTAGTGGCATCCGGAGACCAGGACCACGGGCGCACCGACCAGGAAAGCTTCCAGGATCATCTCCTCGGAGACCCTCGCAGAACACATCGTCCTGACAACCCGGTTGGATGCCGGGTACGCGATCCTGGAGATACCGGCCATGTCGCCACCTGCATATGAGCACCAGTTGCAGGCGAATACGAAGACCTTCTCCTCGGGTTTATCCGCCAGAATGGCCCTGATCTGGGCCATCAGTTGTGCGTCGGTGAAGTGACGCATGGTGATGGCGCCGAAGTTGCACGTCGCGCCGCACGAACCGCACCCTGCACAGGCCGCTTCGATCACGGTCGCCACCTGTCCCTTCTCCCACTGGATCGCCGAGAATGGACAGATCGAGGCGCAGACTCCGCACATGGTGCATGCCTCTTCATTGATCACGCTGGTGATCGCTTCGATGTTGATCCGGCCGGCGTTGAGCAGGGCACCGACTTTCGAGGCAGCCGCACCCGCCTGGCAGACCGATTCCTTGATGTCTTTCGGGGACTCACAGAAACCAGCGAAGTAGACACCCCGTGTGGGAGCGTCAACAGGCTTCAGCTTGGGGTGCGACTCCATGAAGAATCCGTCAGAGGTCTTGGAAAGGGTAAGAAGACCGGAGATCTTCAGCAGATCTTCAGGAGGCACGACACCCACCGAGAGAACGACCATGTCCAGCTCATGCCGCTCGAGCTTGCCCGAAGTAGTGTTCTCAACCGTGATCACCAGGTTCTTCGTCTCGGGATCTTCCTCGATGTCGCCGGGCAGTCCCCGGACATAGCGGGTTCCCGCCTCTTTCGATCGCTGGAACATGTCCTCGAACGACTTGCCGAACGCTCTGATGTCCTGGTAGAAGACGGCGTTTTTTACATCGGGGTAGTGATCTGCCAGCAGAAGCGTGTCCTTGATCGTGTTCATGCAGCAGATGTTCGAGCAGTAGGGCCGCCCGATGGCCGGGTTGCGCGATCCGACACACTGGATGAATCCGATCCGCTTCGGGCGTTCCTGGTCGCTGGGGCGCACGAAGTGGCCCGCAGTGGGACCGCCGGCACAGATCAGGCGCTCGAATTCCATCGAAGTGATGACGTTGTCGAAGCGCGTGTAACCATACTCGTCCATCTCTGTTGGATCGTAGACGTCGAGTCCGATTGCCACGATGACCGCTCCGACCTCCCGGATGATTATCTCATCCTGGTCATCGTAGTTGATGGCTTTTTTCTCGCATACATCGGCGCACTTGCCGCAGGCGATCGGATTGTTGCCCAGACAGTCATCCATGTTGAGGATGTAGGAACAGGGCATGGCCTGCGGGAAGGGGATGTAGATCGCCTTCCTGGAAGAGAGACCCATCTGGTATTCATCGGGCATCACCTGGGGGCATACATCCACACAGTCACCGCAGGTGTTGCACTCGTCGGGATCCACATACCTTGCCTTCCTGCGGATCTTGACGGTGAAGTTCCCGATGTATCCGGAAACGTCCTCGATTTCGGAGTAGGTGAGAAGCTCTATGTTCGGATGCCGACCGGCATCTATGGCCTTAGGGCCAAGAATTCATATAGAGCAGTCCATTGTGGGAAACGTTTTGTCCAGCTGCGCCATTATCCCACCGATGGACGGTTGTTTCTCAACCAGTGTTACCTTATGACCCTGTTCGGCCAGCTCGAGGGCCGCTTCCATCCCCGAAATGCCTCCTCCGATCACAAGGGCTCTCGTGGAGACCGGAACGCTCATCTCTTCCTGTCCCTGAAGGAACCTGGCCCTGGCTACGGCACTGGCGACGAGATCCCTGGCCTTCAACGTCGCGGCGTCCCGGTTATCGGGATGGACCCATGAACAGTGCTCGCGCAGGTTAGCCATCTCCATCAGGTAGGGGTTGAGGCCCGCTTCCAGCACGCACTGACGGAAGGTCGGTTCGTGCTGCCTGGGTGTACAGGATGCGACCACAACCCTGTTCAGGTTGTACTGGCGTATCGCGTCCTTGATCTCGTTCTGCCCCGGATCTGCACATGTGTACTTGTTCTGTATCGCACACACCACATCGGGCAGGTTCCCGGCATACTCCGTCACGGCTTTCGTATCGACGGTACCCGCAATATTGAGGCCGCAATCACATACGAATACGCCGATTCGGAGCTCCTCCTCCGCTGTTGCTACTTCTGAAACCATTGCTTCCTTTCCTTATTGAAAGCTGCGCTTTCCTTTTTATTTGATGGCGTCGGCCACCAGTTCGGCAACGTCGCGCATCTCGATCTCAATTTCTCCCTTGAGATTAGGGTCCTTCATCGCACAACTGAAGTGGATCCGGCATTTCGGACATGCCGTGACCATCACTTCAGCTCCTGTCGATTTCGCTTCTTTCAACCGTTCAACCTGAATCTTCTTGGCGAACATGTCACAGTTGGACCAGGTTCCACCCGCACAGCAGGATGCCGCGGCCTTCGAATGTTTCATTTCGGTCAGTTCCACGCCGGGCAGGGCTTCCATTACCTCGCGGGGGGAATCGTAGATGTCCAGATGACGGCCGAGGCGGCACGGATCCTGGTAGGTGACATTCAACCCGCCGGTCTCCTTCAGATCCAGATCCTGAAGATGCTCGGTGAGGTATTCTGTCGTGTGCAGGATCTTCGGCGCCGGACCATCGAAAAACTTCTCGTAGTCCAATTTCCAGGTACGCAGGCATTCAGCGCACGAGGTGACCAGCAGCTCCGCGCCGCTCTCACGCACCAGCTCGATGTTGTGTCGGGCCAGAGCTTCGAAACTCCTGCGATCGCCGTTCCACAGCAGGTCGTGCCCGCAGCATCTTTCCTGCCCCGATACGACCGGTTTGACGCCGAGAGCGTTGAAGACTTTAACGGCGGCTTTTATGCCGTCGAGGGCGCTGAATCCGTAGTCGGGGAAGAGGGCGTCGTAATAGACGGCACATCCGGTCCAGAAGAACACCTCTCCCTTTTCAGGCTCGGTATCCAGGCCATCCTCTATCCATTCGAGCCGGTTCTGCTGAGTGCTCCCCGTTGACATCAACCTCATAAGCGACTGCAGGGTGCCGCCGTGCGGACAGTCGGGCTCGATCCCCTCGCCGTAGGCCAGTTCCCGCATGTGAAGGACCAGCTCTGTATAGGTCACCTCTGCGGGGCAGCGATACTCACACAGGCTGCAGGAGAGGCAGGCGAAGAGGGTGTCGAGCTCGAGGACTTCTCTCGGGTTCCCCGTGTTGCTGCTCAATACGTGTTTGCGCGGACTGTAGGTGCCTCCGGCCCTGACGATGGGGCAGACTGCGGTGCACTTTCCGCAATCGTAACAGGCCCAGGCTTTTGCTCTTCTCGTTGCTTCCGCCAGATCCACAATCGCCCTCGTATTCATCTTATCCCGCTGCAGGTTCGGCTTTGAGCGGGTTCGGTCCCAGATCGCGGACCTGGTCGGTGAACTCATTGATTATTGCTGCCCACCTTGGACCTTCTGCAGCGCTTATCCACTCAAGTCTGACCCGGCCGGGCTCCAGCCCGAGCAGATTGACGATCGACTTCGTGATTTCGAACTGTTCAAGCTGCCTCTCGTTGCCGGAGACATAGTGACAGTCGCCGATGTGACAGCCCGACACCAGAACCCCGTCGGCACCCTTCTCGAATGCCCGCAGGACGAAACCGGTGTGAACCCTTCCAGAACACATCACCCTTATGATCCTGAAATGTGGTTGATGCGGTATCCGGGAGACTCCTGCCGTATCGGCTCCGGCGTAGGAACACCAGTTGCAGGCGAAGACCACGATGTTCGGGTTCCACTTCCCGGCTGCTGTTTTCTTGGCCGTCATGTCACTTCCTCGAAGGCGGTGTCGATCATCGCAATGACCTGACTGTCAGTGAAATGCCTGGCTGTGATCGCCGTAGAGGGACACCAGGCGGCACAGGTTCCGCAGCCCTTGCAGAGGGAGGGGTTAATCTCTGCTGCGAAAACACCCGGGTCGAACTCCACGATCGCCGCGGCCTGGAAGGGGCAGACGTCAACACAGGTACCACAGGCGCGGCAGCGGATCTGGTCGACCACTGAAACGGTCGGTTCCACCCTTACACTGTCGAAGGAGAGCAGTACGGCGGCTTTCGCCGCTGCAGCCGAGGCCTGTGCCACCGAGTCGACGATGTCCTTGGGACCCTGAACCGTTCCCGACAGGAATACTCCCTCCACCACAGTCTCCACCGGTGCCAGCTCGGGGTGTCTTTCGAGGAAGAAACCGTCCAGGCCGAGGCTGGCTTTGAGCAGCAGGTGGTACTTTTCGGTTTCAGGCTCCTGCGGACGCATGCCTACACTCAGGATCACCAGGTCCGATTCGATTTCGAGCTGCTGTCCCAGCAGCTCATCGTAGCAGCGGACACCTTCGACTTCCCTGCCGCCGATGATCTCCGGTTTCTCGCCCGGGGGTATGCGTACGAAGAGTACACCTTTGCCCCTGGCCTCCCGGTACATCTCCTCGGCTCCTGCCGAGATGGTTCTGATGTCTCTGTAGAGGATCGTGGTATCGATACCCAGAGAGTTGAGATGGAGAGCCTGCTTGATCGCGGTCGGACAGCAGTAACGGGAGCATCCAGTGAATCCTTCCGGCTCCCTGGATCCGACACAGAGGATAAATGAGGCGCTCTTCGGTTTCTTGCCGCTGATGAGTACTCCATCGTCATTTTCGAAGAAGTTGCGTTCCAGTTCCTCGCTGGTGATCACGTTGGGTGCCTTGCCGTAACCGAATTCACCCTTCGGGTCGTACAGCTCGGCTCCGAAAGCGAGCACTATCACGCCTGCTTCCATCTCCTCTTCGGTTTCACCCTTGAGCGTTATATCGAAATTGCCCACGAATCCGGCTATGTCCTCCACTTCTGAATTGAGCAGGATCCGGGCACCGCTCTTTTCAAGACGCTCGATCTTGGCCGCCAGCACCTCCCCGGCTTCACGCATATTCGGATAGAGGTATTTCAGGTTGGGTGCCCTCAGCCTCCCGCCCAGGCCGTTCTCTTTCTCAACGAGGGTGACGGGAAATCCCTGCTCGGCCAGGTCGGTAGCGGCCTGGATGCCCGCGATGCCTCCTCCGATGACCAGAGCGCTGTGGGTCATGGGGACTTCGCCCTCGTGGAGCGGTTCGAGGTTGCGGGTTCTTGCCACACTCATCCTGATGAGGTCACGGGCCTTTTCCTGCGCCAGCTCAGGCTGATCGGCGTGTACCCACGAACACTGGTCGCGGATGTTCACCATGTCGAGCAGGTAGGGATTGAACCCTATCCTGGCGCACGTCTCGCGGAAGACCGGTTCGTGGGTCCGGGGAGTGCACGATGCCACAACCACCCGGTTCAGGTTGTGCTCCTCTATCAGTTCGACCAGCTGTGCCTGTCCGGTCTCGGCACAGGAGAAGAGAGAAGTGCAGGTTGCCTCGACATTGGCCAGGGTACCGGCGTACTCTGCCAGTTCTTCGACGTCCAGAACTCCGCCGATATTGGCACCGCAGCTGCACACCATGACACCGATCCTGGGTGTACCGGAAAGATCCATCGGTTCCGGCTTCTCTTCGTCGTCTTCCTTCCTGGAGCCTGCAAGGAAGAGTCCAGCCCGTGCTGCCGATGCGGAGGCCTGGGCGACACAGTCGGGAATGACCTGCGGTCCTACGGCGCTTCCACAGACGTAGATGCCGTCACGGGCCGTTTCCACTGCTGAAATGGCCGGATCACGGGGAGCGATGAAACCGTATTCATTGGTTTCGATCTGCAGGGTCCTGGCCAGTTCGATGGCGCCGTCGTTGGGAGCTGCTGCGACAGAGAGCACCACCAGGTCGGCGGGTATCTGCTTCTGCTCGTGCTCCAGAGTGTCTTCTACGTATACCAGCAGTGTGTTGTCTTCCGGCCTCGGTTCAATCTTTGCGGGCCGGCCGCGTATGTATGTGGCGCTCTGCTCCTCGACCGATCGCTTGACAAAGTCGTCAAATCCCTTACCGAATGCACGCAGGTCGGTGTAAAGGATCGTTATATCCTCGACCTCCGGGTCGTGCTGGCGGATCAGCATCGAATCCTTTACGGCGTTCATGCAGCAGAAACGGCTGCAGTAGGGGCGGCCCCCTTCGCCGCGAGCCCCCACGCACTGTATGAAGACGATCCGTTTCGGTGTCTTCATATCGGCAGGCCGGACCACATGTCCACCTGTAACCCCCGAAGCGTTCAGCATCCGTTCCAGCTCAAGACTCGTCACTACGTTCGGGTAACGTCCATAACCGTACTGACCCAGTTTGCGGGCATCGAATTCACGGAATCCGACTGCAACCAGGATCGCGCCCGCTTCCACCTCGAACTCTTCTGCTTTCATGTCGAAATCGATGGCTCCGACATCGCAGGAAGTCATGCAGTGACCACAGGGGAGGTGGGGGAGGGTCATCTCGGGTTCTCTGCGCTGTTTGGCGGCTTTGATCTTCTCGAGCTTCCACAACTGCTTCTCATCCAGATGGGGAAAGAAGTTGAGGCACGATTCAGGATCGATTACGTAAGCGGCAGGCACGGACTGCGGGAATGTTCTGTAAATCGCCTTGCGGGCCTTCAGGCCCATATCGAATTCGTTACCGCCCACCTGAGGGCAGGTCTCAACACACAAACCGCAGGCGACGCAGATATCCTCCGTCACGTAGCGCGGATTCCTGCGCACGGTGACCCGGAAGTTACCCGGCTCGCCTTCACAGCCGATCACTTCGGCGTTGGTGACCACATCTATCAGAGGATGCCGACCGGTATCCATGGCCCTGGGGCCAAGTATTCAGATAGAGCAGTCCATGGTGGGGAATGTCTTGTCGAGCTGGGCCATCCGGCCACCCAGCGACGGCGACTGTTCCACCAGTGTGACCGGTATTCGGGCATTGGCGAGGTCGAGGGCAGCCTGCATACCGGCAATACCGCCACCGATAACAACCGCTCGCCTGCCTCTTACCTTTGCTTCCGGTCCTGCGTTACTTGCCATCCTCAGCTCCTCTAAAGAAGCATTCCTGGTTGCGTTGTCTTAATCTGTGTCAGCGGCAGCTACTTCCGCCACTTTTTCGGCAGCTGCAGTTTCTGCCTCTTCTTCCGCGGCTTTCTCTGCCTTCACTTCCTCTTTAGCCGTTTTCCCCTCCCCGTAATTCTCGTCGAAGTAATCCCACCCGGTGTGGAAAGCTCTGAGGTTCAGCTCTTCCGTCCCGGCAGGGACCGAGTCCTTCACGGCGTTTTCCCATTCATCCTTCGTGATGAAGGTCGTCGCAGCCGCGAAAAAGCCGAGCATCACGATGTTCTGGACGATGACTCTTCCGATCTCTTCGGCGATACGGGTAGAAGGAATCCCGCAGGCAGTCTGGCCTTTTTTGGGTGTGGAGGGTTTCACGAGATCTTTTTCGTATATCAGAATACCGTCATCGTTGAGGTCGTCCTTGAATTTCTCGTAACCGTCCGAGGACATGGCCACCATGATGTCGAGGCCCTGGAGGTACGGGTAGAGCACCTCTGTTTCGGACAGGACCAGAGTCGTGCTGCAGGCTGAACCCCTTGCTTCGGGGCCGAAGCTCTGGACCATTGTCGCCTCGTAGCCGGCATTTATCGAGTAGGCATGTCCGATAATGTGGCCGCACAGCACCACTCCCTGACCGCCGAAGCCTGTGATGCAAATCTCTGTTCTAGTCATGGAGCCATCCTCCTTCCGGAGGCATCGGGACGTATCTTTCACCGAGGACCTTCTCGTAATGGGCATGCTGGTTTTCGATGAAGGTCGTCTTCTCTTCATCGTCCACGAATTTTCCGCAGATGATCTTCGTTTGATATCCGATGTCGACGTCGCGAGTGTCCGCGCCGTGACGGATCTCGGCGTTGTCGTGGTAGAACTGCATCAGGTGAAGTCCCGTCCCCAGCTTGTTGCGTCGAGCATACAGGGTGGAGCAGGGGGCAATTACCTCGATGAGCCTGAATCCCTTGCGCTGGAGTGCCTCTTCGAAGGTCTGGGTCATCCGGCGGATGTGAAGGGAGGTCCACCTGGCCACGTAGCTCGCCCCACAACTGGCTGCCAGGTGAGGGATGTTGAAAGGCGGCTCGAAATTGCCGAAAGGCATGGTGGATGTGTTCGCCTCCAACGGTGTGGTGGGAGCGTTCTGGCCCCCGGTCATGGCATAGATGAAGTTGTTGACCATAATGACCAGCAGGTCCATCTGACGGCGGGCGGCATGGATGAAGTGGTTGCCGCCGATTCCAGAGAGGTCTCCATCCCCCGAAAAGACGGTCACGTTCAGCTCGGGCCGTCCCAGCTTCAATCCGGTGGCAAAGGGGATAGCCCTGCCGTGGGTGGAATGGAAAGCGTCGAGTTTCATGTAGCCTGCCACTCTACCGGTGCATCCGATACCGGAGACGATCGCGACTTTATCCAGATCGATTCCAAGATTCTCCAGAGCTGTAGCGTAGCACTTTACGACCGTACCGATTCCGCAGGTGGGGCACCAGATATGGGGCATCCGGTCCATGCGGATGAACGGAGCGACAGGGTGCTCTTCGGGCCGCACTTCTTTCCTGGTTGTCTCTTCTGCTGCTTTTGTGCTCATTTTGCAGCCCCCATGATCGCGTCTAAGATTACCTGTGGATCGTGAACGCCACCTCCGGGATGCGGAACGCTTATAGCGGCAGCATTGCCGGCTGAACAGCGCTCTACCTCCAGTACCAGCTGACCGAGATTGATCTCGGGTACAACGAAGGCCTTCACTTTTGCAGCAAGCTCTGCGATCCGTTTCTCGGGGAAGGGCCAGATGACGATCAATCGCATCACACCGACCTTCAACCCTTTCTCCCTGGCCATCTCGATCGCCAGCCGTGCAACCCTGGCCGTGATACCGAACGAGACGACGATGACGTCGGCTCCATCTGTCTCTTCTTCCTCGAATCTGATGATGTCATCGGCGTTCTTCTTGATCTTGTCTACAAGCCTGCTGACACATTCCCACTGGCAATCCGCCGACATGTCGGGATAGCCGCGATAGTCGTGGGTCAGGCCTGTTGTGTGGAATTTGTATCCATCCCCGGCTCGTGCGAACTCGGGGATGAGACTGCCGTTCAGTTCGTAGGGCCAGTATTCATCAGGCTTTTTCTCCGTCAATACCCGGGGTACGACGTCGATCTCTTCGGCCGGAGGGATGATGACCTTCTCGGTCATATGGCCCACGCATTCATCCATCATGACGAGGACCGGAACACGGTAGGTCTCGGAGAGATTGAAGGCGTCGATCATCAGGTCGAACGATTCCTGAGGCGACTTCGGACTCATTGCGATAAGCTCGTAGTCTCCGTGGGAACCCCAGCGAGCCTGCATGATATCGGCCTGTCCGGTCATGGTAGGCAGCCCTGTGGAGGGTCCGCCGCGCTGCACGTTTACCACAACGCAGGGAGTCTCCATCATGACTGCCAGGCCCAGATTTTCCATCATCAGGCTGAAGCCGGGACCACTGGTTACGGTCATTGATTTCGAGCCGGTCCATGAAGCTCCCACGACAGCGGCCATGCTGGCCAGCTCATCCTCCATCTGGATAAAGGTGCCGCCCATCATGGGGAACCGGCGGGCGATCCGTTCCACTACCTCGGTGGAGGGAGTGATTGGATAACCCGCAACGAATCGACAGCCGGCTGCCATGGCGCCCTCACCGGCAGCGAAGTCGCCGTCGAGATAGTGCGCACCCGTCAGCACGCCTGCAGGGTCAGTTTTCAATTGATGTCCTCCTTCTCTGCTACTCGGCCGGCGACTCGGAGGAAGAACCCTCTCCGCCGCCGGTTTTCTCCGAAATCGCCGCCTCGACATCAGTACCTTCAGAAACGCTGAAGATTGCGAAATCGGGGCAGATCATCTCGCAGAGATTGCAGTTAACGCACTCACCCTCCTTGATCACTTTCGGCGGATGATAGCCTTTGATGTTGAACTCCTCGGACAGTACAAGCACGCCCTTCGGGCAGTACTCGACACAGAATCCACAGCCCTTGCAGCGGTCTGCGATGATGAGCACTTCACCGTGAGGGACCGTGACCTGCTCCAGGTCCAGAGGCTTTCGCCAGTATTTCATCTGACTCTTCCTGGATGAGGTAATCCTGTAACTTCTGTCTTGGTATTGCTGATCATGCTTCTTTAAGAGCTTTCCTGCCGACACTGCTGTCGCGGTCTTTCTCATAAGGGCAACCGCCGCGCAGTCCGCCGACAGGGCAATCACTTTCGAGGTAGGCAGCGCATCGCAGGCAGTAACCGTTACCAGCTTCCCGTATGTGCTTCTCCTCGAGTTTGAACACTTCTACCGAGAGTTTCTCGAGGAGTCGTGTCAGCTCCTCTATCTCCTGCTGCTTGAATCTGTCAAGAATCGGATAGAGACGTGCAGCTTTGAGATCTTCGTAGGCAGTTACCAGCCGGCGCCCCTTGGGGCTTACAGACAGCAGGGTTGCTCTGCGGTCCCCTTCGAATGGTTTGCGCACAACGAGCCCCAGACCCTCGAGCTTGTCGATTGTCTTTGATGCAGCTGCCGGACTGATACCCAGGAAATCTGCTATTTCACCTACCTGGTGCCGGCCATTGATGGACATCAGCTTCAGAAGGTGGAATTGTGAGAGAGTAAGGGGATGGGGAGAGGTGTCCTTCAGAAATTTCCGTTCGAGGACGTCGCGTACGGCGAACGCGAAGATGTGGCTGTTCCGGAGAAACCGCGTGTAATCCATCCTTATCCTCTTGACTCCGAATCAGGCAAACCCGGCATACAGCCAAGGGTTGTTTAGTTAACCGTGTTATTATTTAACCGGGTTAACTAACTACGGAACGTACAGTGAATATAATGGACTGTCAGCTCTAATACCCATAAAAATGGAATATCGGACATTATTTTCTGAAATACCTCATTCGACCCGCAAAACAATTGGAATATCTGCCCTGAAAAAATGCCCGTCGGGGGTGCTTAATATCATTAATCGGTAAGCCGAGCTGTTTCCTGTGCGGAACCGTTCATAGTCGGATTTCCTGATAGCCGGGCACATAATAAATTGGTTGAACAGATCTCAATAGTTATTTCAGCTGTTCTCATAGGTGTGAGTTTCCTGGTGGTTCTTGCCGCCATGGGAAGGACCCAGAATCTGATCGGGATCCTTCCAGAGCGAGGCCAGTGGTCCTCACTGCGCAACCTGATGGCATTCTTCGCCGTAGGTTATGGGGTTTATTTCTTCTTCCTGGTTACCGGACGCCCATTCAATAAAGACCTGGTTACTGCCGAGGTATTTTTCCTTTCAGCCGTGTTCATGCTGATGGTGGTCCGCTTTGCCTACCAGACGATCCACAATATCCTGCGTCTCGACGAACTGGAGGAGCTGGCCAATAAGGATGAACTGACAGGCATGTTCAACCGGCGGGCGATCATCCATCTGTTGAAGGAGGAATTCCAGAAGTCGAAGCAGTTTGGATTCCCGCTGAGTGTTGCAATGGTGGATCTCGACCATTTCAAGAGAATCAACGACACCTACGGGCATCTGGCAGGCGATACAGTTCTGAAGGAAATTACGATAGTATTGAGGGATGGACTCCGTCGCGCTGACGTTCTGGGCCGTTACGGGGGAGAGGAGTTTCTCTGCATTCTGCCATCCACCTCCGACGAGGGTGGCATGATTACGGCAGAACGTGTGAGGGAGAGAGTTGAAGGACTCCTTTTTGAAGTGACCGGTGTAGATGTTTTGACTCCCATCTTCCCGGAAGAGGCGCCAACAGGAGAAACTGTTAAGATCACTGTGTCTATTGGTGTTGCGTCGATGGATGCATCCATGACAGATGCAGAGCACCTGGTTTCAGCTGCTGACTCTGCACTCTATACGGCAAAGGAAGGCGGCAGGAACAGAACCTGCTCCGCCTCTTTGCAGTCGCTGTAGCAATTACCTTTTGAGGATAATACCGCACAACAGCTCGTTCAGTCTGTCCCGGTGATTTCGGGGGCTGAGTCTGTTATCTGCAGATAGTAGTGGCCGGCGATCTTTTCCCGCCGAAGCCAGCCTCTCCGTTCAGCGTGGAAGATGATTGCACGGATCTCATCCCTCTGCTCCCGCGGGAATTCCTCGTGGATTTCCTTCTCTGACGTACCTTTGTCTATACTCGCCAATCTCAGTACCTGTGCGAGCTGGTTTTTCCTGAGGAGGGCACGACGGTCGAGAAACTGGAAACTGTCGGTGTCGAGAACGTCAAGGTGGGTGATGCGCAGGTCTTCCATCTCACTGCCTACCTGCTGAGGCTTGCCCCTCCACAGGTTCTTGAAACCCTTCTCCCTGCACACCTCTGCCTGTTCTTCCCAGGCCTGAATCGATTCACGGAACCGGGCGAGTGCCTCTTCGAAAAGTCCCTGGCGCATCAGGTCACGGGCTCTTTCGTGAGCATCGGTGGCCTTTTCCACCAGCTCACTTGTCACCTCTGTCTCTTCCAGGCTCTCTTCGACGATATTGCGGATCTCTCTGTCGCCGATGCTGTTGAGACCGCGATGGCGTCTGCTGCCTGCCAGGTTTCGGATCTTGTCGAGAAAGCTCATGATTCTGGTTTCCGTTCAGGTACCGGCCCGTTCATCTGCATCTGCATCAACACCTGCGGCGTTGCACCTCCTTGCCCGGGGAGCCTGGCCGGAGCAGCACAGCGGTGTCCTCTGTTATGCAACTTATTTATGACTCAGGACATTGGAGCACACTACCTTAATACGCAGCTTCCGATTAATGGATCAGTGGTTTCTGATTGTGAGAGCAGGGGATATCGAATAAGGATCTGAAGGCAGAGTATCGATGACAGATCAGAATAATGATCAGCGAATAGATTGGAATAACGATCTGCTGCGGGTTCAGGCATATGTCTCGGGGATGGTACAGGGGGTTGGTTTCCGCTGGTTTGTGGAACGTGTAGGGAACCAGATGAAGTTGTCAGGATGGGTAAGGAACCTTCCTGATGGTCGTGTGGAACTGGAGGTTGAGGGGCCCGAATTCAAGGTTGAAGCATTTCTGGAAGAGGTTGAAAGTGGGCCGATCTCTTCACGGGTTGATACAGTTTCTGTTTCTGAAAAACCTGTGACCGGTGAAAGCGGATTCCGGATTCGCATGTAGAGTGCCCGATCAGTTCAATAAGTTTAGACGTTTGCATCAGAACCGCTGGTAGAAATCGGAGTTGAACAAGCCACCGGTAAACGATCAGAATTGCAGGTCGTCATAGATAATGGATGACAGTGCCGAGCCCTCCGGCTAATTTTGAGGGTTGGAAGTAATGTTCTAATCGTCTATGCACCGATAGTCTCAAACAGGTGCCAGTGAATAGTGTCCGATCCCACGAGGAGAATCGTCTGATGAAGTCCCGAATTATCTTAGCGAGTTTCTGTGCCGCTGCCCTGGTGGTGGTAGCCGGAAGTCTGGTTATGCCCCGGGGTGCTATGGCCGAGTCTGCAGATCAAGATCCTGAAACGAAGCAGATGTTCGTCGTAGGCCGGGGCCCTGTGCAGATCTTGAGGCTCTACGATAATCCCGATCCGCTCGGCAAGACACAGAAGATTGTTCTGGTAGGTATGCCGGTAGAAGTCTACACCGACCAGATGTACAACAAGCACTGGTACAAGACGGTCGAGGGTTTCTATGCCCATTCGTACTACCTCGTCCACACCGATCCGAACCTGATGGTGGTTAGCCAGGATACCGGCGTTGCAGATAACACGGACAGGCAGCAGCGTGAAGACGAACTGCTGGAGAAATACAAGGACATCGTCATGGTCGGCAAGATCATGAGAGGTGAAATTGAAATCGGCTTTACTCAGGAACAGGTAAGGGATACATGGGGAGACCCCGATTCGTGGCAGGTCCTCGAGACAACCGCTCTGGGTGACAGAGTGCTGTGGGAATATGAACCCAACGATAGAAACCGATTAGGAGGATCAGCACGTCTCACATTCGATTACCGTAAGAAACTGGTAAACTATGTGATCGACAGGTAAGCAGAGTTTCAAGTCCGAGGATCTGTTTTTCGATCGATGGATTGCCCGTCTGCTTATACAGTTATGAGCGGACGGGCTTTTTATAGTCGTTGTTCCATTCTCTGGATAGAGCCTATACTGCCCCACAACCGTTGAGAGCCGGGCAGCTGCCGGTTGCCCCGCAGATCTGTTGAAGTGAGTATGGAGGAGAATCCATGACCAGGGCACAGAAAGTGAAAGTTTTTGCCAACTCGAACGTCGTTGGACTCGAAAAGGAGTTGAACAACTGGCTCAGAAACACATCTCCACATCCGGTTATTACTGAAATTGAAACGACAGGGTGGGGTGCAGGAGGCGGTGCAGGTGAGTATACGGTGGTATGTGTCGTAATCTATGAACAGCCAATAAGATAAGCTGTCGAGACGGAAACATCTCGAGGGACAGGTAAAATGAGAAGCAAAGAAGAGATCAACGAACAACTTGATATCGCCAGGAAGGCGATGGAAGATACCACGATGAACCTGAGCAGCGGCAGGTTGGCCGCGCTCGATTTCACCGGTATCGCAGGAACGATCGGGATTATCCAGGCTCTGGAGTGGGTGCTGGGCAAAAGTGAAAGTCTGGAAGTCCAGGTCAATCCTCTCCGCCGTCCTCTCGATGATATATGAGTTCCTTTTTGACTATCTATTGTTCGGAGTACTAAATATACTGTGCCAGAAAGACGGGACGAGAGAATAGAAATGCCGGAGTCGAGAACAGCAAAAACAGCAGCACATGAAGTCACTATCCGGAGTGAATGGTGCAAGGGATGTGAACTTTGCGTGGAAGTATGCAAGCCACGGGTTCTTGAAATGGAAGGGATCTATGCCGTTGTCACCAATCCCGATGCATGCACCGGCTGCCGGATCTGCGAGTTGCTCTGCCCCGATTTCGCCATAGACATCACCGATATTTCAGCTGAATCCTCCCACGATACGGATTCCTAGACTGGT
>VAPB010657452.1_pt1 | contig 15414 bp, 12 predicted proteins | sample 3395101 | NCBI WGS metagenome assembly VAPB01 (sample SAMN08290433, study PRJNA428436) | hydrothermal vent metagenome | isolation source: Deep-sea hydrothermal vent chimney | place: Indian Ocean: Southwest Indian Ridge | reverse complement strand
TTTATTTCTGCAGTATATGATAATTTCATCATAAGTAACCAGTTCCTTTCTCCTGTCAATGACCTCGGGATACGGGATCGTCCTGGCTCCTTTAATCCTGAACCTGTTGCCCTGATAACCGCCTATTGTATCAACAAGCACAAAATCTGACTTCGCATTTATTCTCTTTAGAAGTTCGTCTTTATCTATACAATCCAGATTTAAACAGAGTTCTATTTTATATGCCATAGCTTTTCTCCTTAAACTGCTTTAAGATTTTCGATCTGATTTTTTGTTCTCTGCTATAATATCAAAAAACAAAAAAGGACGCCTACTAAAACATCCTTGCTAAAAAAGAATTCCTAATGAAAAAAGAACTTAAAAGATCTTATTATTCTGGAGGGTTGATGAACAGGTCTGCTTATGAAAAGCGCGGAATGAAAAAGCTCAAGGGATTTTTTATGGTTCTGGCTTTATTAATTCTACTGCTTGCTACAGCTTATGGAGCTTATAAAATATTTTTTATACCTGCTCCGGTAATTGATGGCATAGAAGGTTTCAAGCTCCTGTCTTCTGAAACGACTATTATCCTTAGAGGTAAAAACCTGAAATCCATAAATGTGTTCATAAACCAGGACAATAAAAATATTGAGTTGTTGAAAGATATGCCTGAAAGTACTGAAAAGAGTTACACAATACACATAAAACCTAAAGACCTGAATCTCAGGGACGGCTCTGCAACTGTAATCATAAAAGCCAGATCAGGCATTTTAAAGGACGTTAAACATAAGATTGCTTCGATAATCGATACTGTACCTCCCATGATCGAGGTAATAAAAGCACCCCGGACAATACATCAGGGCAGCGGAGGGTTTGCCCTGCTCAGGGCTAAGGAAGCTGATTCCGTATTTATTAAGCTTGAAAATAATGTTTTCAGGGCATTCAAAGCACCTTCAAAAGAAGATGCCGGACACTATTCAGATGACAGCCCTGAAATATCCGGGAAGAAAACAGCAACTCTATATTACGTCTTTTTTCCTGCTCCTTTTGAAAGTAACCCGGAAAACATCTTTTATGCATATGCAAAAGACAATGCAGGCAATCAAAATGTAATCCCGTTATCTACGCGAATTAAAGCAGTAAAATATAAATCATCAACTATAGAAGTTGATGATTTTTTCATAAAAACAGTGGTCTTTCCTTTATTAAACGGAAAGAAAGCATCTGATCCGGAGGACGCTTTTAAAAAAGTAAACGAAGAATGGCGAAAGGTCAACACTGAAGAGCTCGTTGAAATAGCATCAGAAACCGAACCGGATATTTTATGGGAGGGACGTTTTCTGCAGTCAAGGAACACAAAAGTTATGGCAACCTATGGAGATATGAGAACTTATTATTACAATGGTAAACCTATAAGTCAGAGCGCCCACCTCGGGTATGATCTTGCTTCTACAAAAAATGCCGTGATCGGGGCTTCAAATGCAGGTGTGGTAAGGTTTGCAGGCAACCTGGGTATATATGGAAACACTGTAATAATAGACCACGGCCTTGGCCTTATGAGTCTTTACGGCCATCTGTCAATGATAATGGTTGAAAAGGGCCAGGAGGTCAGAAAAAATGAGGATATTGCAAAAACAGGCGCTTCAGGTTTGGCAGGAGGCGACCATCTTCATTTTGGAATACTCATACACGGCCATGAAGTATCACCTTTATACTGGTGGGACCCGCACTGGATCAAGGTAAATGTGTTTGATTATCTGGAACAGTAAGACCACGCTTGAAAAATGATAAATCTTTAATCCACTAAAATCTCTGATGGAAATCCTAAAGACTTTGTTTTTATAGCCCAAAATTTATTAATAAAAGTCTTAGCCTTTTTTCAACTTCAGTTCTGCAAGCGCAAACCATTCCTTAGTGTCAGAAAACCACTGAGTAATGGTTAAACCTGCCTCAGAAGCCATATGCTCCGCAGTGTTACGGGTAAACTTCCTGCAAATTTCAGTCTGTATTGTCTCATTCTTTTCCATCTCAACGGTTATTCCGAGATCATCTATTTCTACTGATATTTCCCTGTTTGCCCGAAGATGCATTTCAATCCTCTCCCGCCCCTCGTTAAAGAAAGCCAGGTGGTCAAAGTGGGACAGATCAAAATCAGCATTAAGTTCACGGTTTAAAACGTTCAGCACATTCTTGTTAAACTCAGACGTAATACCCTGGGAATCATTATAGGCTGTTTCCAACGTCTCTTTGGGCTTTACCAGGTCAAGGCCTATAAGCAGTCTGTCATTTGTCTTCATTGAACCGGCAATCTTTTGCAGAAAGCTCAAACTGTCTAACCTGCTAAAATTCCCTATGGTACTTCCAAAGAGAATTATCAACTTAGGCCTTCCGTTTGGGACCACTTCCATATGCCTGGTAAAATCAGCTACTATGCCAAGCACTCTTAGATCAGGATATATTTTCTTAAGTTCTTCAGATGCCTTAATTAGTGCAGTATTGCTTACATCTACCGGTATATAGCGCAATTTATGCATTCTGGATTTTTCAACAGCATCCAGCAGCATCCTTATCTTCCAGTTCGCTCCTGAACCAAGCTCTATAAGATCACCCCTTTGAAAAGATTCCATTATATTTCCTGCAACATGCTCTAAAATGGTCATCTCTGTCCTGGTAGGATAGTACTCTGATAAGGAGCAGATCTCTTCAAAAAGCTGTGAACCCCGGGCGTCATAAAAATACTTGCTGGGAATAAATTTCTGCGCTGCAGTAAGACCGCTGAGGACATCTTTTTTTATATCATTGCAATATGTATTTTCCAGATGATCATTAACCTCTAACAGGGTTGATCTGCAGTTTTTATTGCTGTCCACCTATAAACTCCTTTCTAAAAAACTAACGGCATGGAACAAAGCGTACTATGCTTTCCGCCCTGTGAATAACTTCTTTAAACAGAGACAGTACACGATCAATCTCTTCGCCGGTATTGTTTAGACCAAGAGATAATCGTAATGAACAATGTGCATCCTCTTCAGATAAGCCCATTGCCAGCAAAGCATGTGAGGGTTTTGGCGAACCTGAACGGCAGGCAGAACCAGAGGAAAGGGTAACGCCTTTCTGATCAAGAGCCATAACAAGCGATTCACCGCGAAAACCGGGCAAGCAGATATTAAGCGTATTGGGAAGCCTTTCCTTTTCATGACCATTAAGCCGGGCTTCCGGAAAAATATTTTTAAGACCGTTTCCCAGCCTGTCCCTTAATTTTTTTATCCTGTCCATCTCAGGAAGCCTCTGTACTGCAAGCTCCGCAGCCTTACCAAGACCTGCGATCCCTATTACATTTTCCGTGCCTGCACGCAGGCCTGATTCCTGACTGCCGCCATGAATAAGAGGGTCAATAACAATGCCTTTACGCATATAAAGAGCGCCCACACCTTTTGGAGCATAGAACTTATGCCCTGACAGGGTCAGCAGATCAACATTAAGTTCATTTACATCCAGAGGGATCTTTGCTACTGCCTGAGTAGCATCTGTGTGAAAGAGCACTCCCTGTTTTCGTGCAATACCTGCTAATTCTTTAACAGGCTGAACAGAGCCTGTCTCATTATTGGCTGTCATTATGCTTACCAGAAACGTTTTTTCATTGATTGCTGTTAATAAGTCATCGGGGTTGACCCTTCCTGTCCTGTCCACGCCAAGGTATGTTATCTTAACCCCGATCTTTTCAAGCCAGCTGCAGGCAGCAAGTATTGAGGGATGTTCTACGGCAGAGGTAATAATATGATCTTTAAGTTTCATATTAGCAAAAGCCAGCCCCTTTAAAACAAGGTTATTCGCCTCAGATCCACAGCCTGTAAATACAATACGGCGTGCAGTGCAGTTAAGCATCTGTGCAACACTCCTTCTTGCTGAGTCTATAATTAGACGCGCCTTTTTCCCTTCACTATAGATACCGGAGGGGTTCCCATAATCCTTCATATAACGGATCATAGTTTCTCTGACTTCAGGGGCAAGTGGTGTAGTGGCATTATGGTCAAGATATATTCTCATTACTTCATACGGGACCGGGTCTTCTGACCTAACCATACTTTTCACATAAGAATATTCCCCTGAATCAATGGAAACCCTTCCCTCGCCCTTAACAACCTTGCTCACATCACAAAGAAGCGCTTTATAAACAGGAAACCCGGATATAGGGTCATAACGCTTAATATCAGTTAATTCATTTATATTACATTTCTGCCAGGCTTCAGGCCCTACAGGTCCACCGCCGCCCATATTGGCATCTATAGTCCCCTGCATAATATCGTCAGTCACAAACGCCCTCATAAAAACCTGGCCCCTGGCTGTTCTGACATTAACAAGTTCCCCCTTTGAAATGTCCCGCTTATCCGCATCAATTTCATTTATAGTAACTGTTGGTTCAGGCCGCTCTTTGAACAAACCGGGTATGCCATGGTGCTGAGAGCGAAAGTCTGTAGTTACACGTGAGCCCGAGTTAAAAATAAGCGGAAACTGTTTTGCAAGTTCAGGTTTTGAAACAGGGCTCTCCTGAGGTTCAGTATAAACAGGCAAAGGGTCATAACCGTGTTCCTCAAGAATTGCTGATGCGATCTCAAACTTTCCGCTGGGCGTATCAAAACCTGGTTTTCCATCGGGCCTTAACATTCCCTTTTCCCATTTCCTGTACTGCATGATTACAGTGGGTATCCGGACAGTTCCGCCCTGTGAGCGAACATCCTCAATAGTAAAACCGGAACCTTTTAGCACATGGCCTATAAGCTCCTCTTCGTTTTGAGGGTAAAGATGACCGTATCCAAGTCGTTTGGCCAGTTCTGCCATTATAAAGAAATCATTTCGGGCCTCGCCAACAGGCTCAATTACTTTTTCCCGAATCCTGAAAACATGTCCATATGTCATATATGATTCAATCTCATACATGGTAGTAGCAGGAAGCACCAGATCGGCATACGCACAATCCGCCGTTAACTGGCGGTCTACGCACACAAGAAAATCCAGTCCGTTCAGTGTCCCTCTCCACAGATCAGCTTCAGGCCAGGCAGTAATTATTGAACCTCCAAGAACTATAAGTGAGCGGATCGGGTAAGGTTTTCCATTGAGAACAGCTTCAGGCAGGGCAATTGCATGAGATTCTCCCCGGTATGCACTATAAACAGGGAAACGGTCACGGCCCAGGGCCTTTCGTACATCAGGATTGGAAATATGTTCCTCACGGTTTACAGGGAAACGGTTTTCCTGCATTGTAAAACACCGCCCGCCCGGAACATCAAGCTGTCCTGCAAGTGCCCAGAGGACATGAGTTGCGCGTATAGCCTGTACACCGCTTTCATTATATTCCAGCCCGCTGTACATAACCGAAGATGCACCGTCAGCACCGGCAATACGCCTGGCAAGTGAAATTACTTTCCCTGCCGGAATGCCTGTAATCCCTTCAACTGTCTCAGGAGTGAAATGCTGAACATATCTGACGAAATCATCAAAACCTCTGGTCCAGTCGCGTATAAAATCATCATCATAGAGCTCTTCCCTTATAATGACATTGCACATACCCAGTGCAAAGGCACCGTCAGTGCCCGGACGGACCGGTATCCATTCAGCTCCTGCAAGTTTAGCGGTCATGGTACGCCTGGGATCAATTACAACCACCTCTGCACCGCGGTTGTGCGCTTCAACTATCCGTTTAAGATCAAGCGGCGGGCAGTCAGTTGCAGGATTGGCTCCCCAGACAATGATCAATTTAGAATTTTCAATATCTGAAAACATATTGATCATCATACCGCCCATTGTCACATGAGGGGCAATCATGGCAAATGAAACATAACAGAGGGCACCTACCCCCATGGTATTTGGCGAACCGAAAGGGAAAAGAACACTGGAAGCAGAAGAAACAGCCGCTCCTTTAGGCTGAAATACATCACACATTGCCAGCTCAAAACTGCCCCGCCCAGTATATATTGAGACAGCCTCGGGACCATACTCTGATTTAATCTTTTTCATTCGATGCACGATAACATCATATGCATCGTCCCAGGAGATCTTTTCAAACTCATACGAGCCTTTTGGACCTTTTCTTAGCATCGGATGTAAAAGCCGGTCTTTTGAATAAACGATCTCCCTGGAATGCTCGCCAAGTTTACATATAATCCCCATGCTGGAACTTTCATCCGGCCTTACTGTATCTAATTTTCCCTGTTCATCGTATGTTACAATGACCCGGCAGCCGGCCGGACAAATACCGCAAAGAACAGAACGCTGTCTTTCATTATTATGCTTTACGCCCATGAACACTCTCCAAAGTCTAAAAAATAAAATTTCCCACCCATGGGGCAGGTATAATCAGGCATAGAAAATACTGAAAAAGTTGCCGTCCTGCCAACCGATTATTTGCCGGAAAAAAGAGAAAATATTACTGTCAATTAGCTGCTTAAAGTTTAAAAGAAAAACAGCTGACTGTCAAATTTAACCGTCCGGATAGTGTACCTTTTTAAAAGCGGCATATGTCATAATTATCCTGTATGAAACAAAAAGAAATCCTTATTAAGTACGTGCTGCTGGTTATTGTACTTTTATTTGCATCCACCATGCTTATCCAGAAAATGTACGGCTATGATATATGGTGGCATTTGAAAACCGGTCAGTATATTCTGGAACATTGGTCCATTCCTGACCTGGATCCTTTTTCTTATACAGCCTCTGACCGTTCCTGGGTTAATCATCAATGGTTTGCCGACATCATAATGTATACAACATTCAGGCTGTCCGGCTTTACCGGATTAATACTGCTTAAGACAATTATATATCTTTCGGCTTTCTGCCTGTTATTTATGCTCTCTTATAAAAAGAAATATCCTTTGCTCTCAATGTTTCTGATTGTTCTGGGAATACTTGCAGTTTCACATAGATTCCTTATAAGGCCTTTCATATTCAATGCATTTTTCTTATCAGCATACCTGTATTTGCTTATGCGTTATAAATACGACAACAGCAGACTGATATTTATTATCCCTGTACTGCATCTGTTCTGGGCCAATATTCACGGAGGATACCTGACAGGGCTGATATTAATTGCTGCTTTTCTGATAGGTGAAGCATGTACATGGAAACTGAAAATTCCTTTTCTGCCTGATGACCCTTATTGCATAAAAGATAAAAGATACAGACTGCTCTTTTACATATTCATAATCTCCTGCCTTGTAACATTTATAAACCCAAAAGGGATAAGCGGTGCCCTGTACCCCATTTCCACACTGCTGGAACTAAAAGAGACGGGTTTCAGGGACGTAATAATGAGATATATTGGAGAGCTTCAACCAACAATAACAGGAGCTGATATATTCAGCTTCGGCCTGCACTCTTATTATAAGTGGCTGCTTCTCATTACATGGATTTCGTTAATTTTAAATATTAAAAGATTACAACTTACACATTTTATTGCTTTAAGTATTTTTTCTTTTTTCTCAATAACCTCAAATAGAAATGTTCTTACTTTTACTGTTGTTGCCGTTCCCTTAACCATGTATAATCTGGACAGTTTCCTCAACAGTATAAGATCTGAGACCATCAAAAGGATCATTCATTCAACCGCCCTGAATGCAGCTCTTTTTATTCCTCTCGGAGTCTTTCTTTTTAACTACTCATCCGATCAGTTTCAAGCAAAATATCTTATAAACGGTAAGATTGTCAAAAGCAGCGGCTTTGGTTTTAATGAGTGGCGCTACCCTTTTGATGCAATTGATTTTATCCAGAAAAACAAAATACCCGGCAATATGTTCAATACATACGAATCAGGAGGGGCTCTTATATGGAAGACCTATCCTGACAGGAAAGTGTTTATTGACGGACGTACCGAGGTTTACAGGTTAAAGTTTTTCAATGACTATACAGTGATGAGCTACGAAGCTCCCTATATGTTTGAGGATTTTGTTGATGAGTATGATATAAACTTCGCACTTTTTATCCATTCCCCCCCTTATGGTGAACGAATCATAAAATATCTGTTTGATTCAAAAGAATGGAAGCTGATATATTTCGATTATGTTTCAGCAGTTTTTTTAAAGGACACACCTGAAAATGAAGAGGTGCTGAAAAAATTTGAGATAAAGAATAATTCCTTCTCTCCTGAAAAACAACCGCCTGCTGAAGTGCCTTCAGACACTATACCGTTCAGTTCATTTCGCAGGGCTCAATTCTTCAAACTTGTGGGACTTTATGACAATGCAATAACTGAATTTGAAAATACTCTTAAAATAGACCCGGAACTGCCCATACCGCGTAATTCAATAGGGTTTTGCTATTATAAAAAAGGCGACCTCAAAAAGGCAGAACAAATTTTTAAGGAGGTTATCAGGATTGCCCCGAAATACTCCCCTTCTTACAATAATCTCGGTTCAATTTACGCACATAATGGACTTAATGCAGAAGCTGAAAAACACTTTAAAAAAGCTCTGGAATTGCGTCCCAACTATCTTGAAGCACTTAAGAACCTTGCAAATCACTATTATGAATCAGGAGAAAAACAAAAGGCTCTAAAATATTTCAGGAAGGTTGTGAATTTAAACCCTATAGATACAAACAGCTATGAGAAACTGGGGGCAATATATTTTTCAGGGGCAGTATATGAAAAAGCAGTATGGGCATTTAAAAAAGCCCTTCAGATTGAACCCGAACGCACAACAGCCTTATCCAACCTGGGGATTACTTATGCGATAATTGAAGACTATGGTCTGGCAATAAAATACGGAGAAAAAGCAGTCTTTACTGATCCTGACTATGCGGACGGCTATTATAATCTGGGACTTACCTATTTTATTATGGGAAACGATAAAAAAGCACGTGAGTACTGGGAGGAAACTCTTTTAATAGACCCTGAGCATAAAAAAGCGATTGAAAATCTTGAGCAACCTTCTTTACAGATAGAGACAAATAGAAACAAAATTGATCAGCCTTTTTAAGCACTAAAGGGATCTGACAGGTTCAATTTATTTTAATTATATGTTCCATATCATTAAATAAATACGTTACACCGGAATCATTAATAGATATAATCTTTACCCCGCTCATCTCATCTCCCGGGCGGAGAACCCAGCCGTTTATTATTGCATAAGGATCTCCCTGACCTGTAATAATTCCTCCAAGTTTCAGATCCGGGGGCATTTCAACCTCCTCTTCAATTACAGTTTCTGTTTCATTTAAGTTTTCTTCCGCTCCAGCCCCTTCCAGAGGATCTTCTACAGGTTCTTCGATGTTTTCATTTATTTCCTTTACGAGCTTTTCTTCAGGCTGTGCAACGGGCACTTCCACATTTTCTGTAAGCTGAATCCCATTAAAATCCGTACCCAGATGTTTTTCCAGGGTATTTTCATTTAAAAAGTATATGACCGGCAATGCAAACAGGCCTATTAATAAAAGAACAAATAAAAATGGTTTTAAGGATTTTGACTTTTTAACTTGAGGCTGATCATTACGGCTGGTTTGATCTTTTGCAACCTCACGCTCTTTTTCCAGTTTTTTTAAAGTATCCGAGACTATGCTCATTAATAATTGCCCTCTATTTCATTTATGCATTTATTTATTATTTCATTGCTGATAACCCTGGACCCGGCAACAAAACCATAAAGCAGCGCCCTGTCACAAACTACATTGATCAAACGCGGAATGCCTTTTGAATATTCATAGATCCTGCTTATTGCTTCACTGTTAAAACTCACCAGTACATTCCCGTTATTGCCTGCGGTTTCAAGACGCACATTTATGTATGGTTTTACCTCGTCTTCGTCTAAAGGATGTATATGATACCTTACATTAATTCTCTGCCTTAACTGCCTTAAAGAAGGAGAATTCAATATCTTTCTTAACTCGGGCTGACCGATAAAAGCGATCTGGATAAGTTTTTCTTTCTTTGTCTCAAGGTTTGAGATCAGCCGAAGTTCCTCAAGTGTCTTTGGCTTAAGGTTTTGTGCCTCATCAATTAACAGCACCACATTCCTTCCGGCTGCTGTTTCATCTATTAAAAAACTGTTTAACTGCTTAAACATATTTACCTTTGTTCTCTTGCGCACTTCCATGCCTAAATCCTCTATTATTGCCTGAAGAAGCCCTGTAGCGGAAAGTATAGGGTTGAGTATAAGGGCTGTTTTGACAGCTGATGGGTCAAGCTGGTCTAAGAGCATATGGCACATGGTTGTTTTACCGGTTCCGATCTCTCCGGTAATCTCTATAAAGCCTTTTCTGAACTCTATGCCATACTTAAGGTTAAAAAGCGCCTCATTATGATGCCTGCTTTTATAAAAAAAATGGGGGTCGCTTGTTATGTTAAAAGGCTGCTCTTTTAGGCCGTAAAAAGAGTAAACTTCTTTTAAGCCTGCCAGTTCACTAGTCTGTGCCGGCATCTGTAATTTCTTTCTCTGTATCTTGAGATGATCTATTGGCGATATTTGCCAACTGCTGGTTATTTTTGACTATATGCGCTGTAATAAATATCAATAAGTCAATTTTTTTTCTGTCTTTTGTATCCCTTTTGAAAAAGTATCCAAGCAGAGGTATCCTGCTTAAAAAAGGTACGGATTCATCAGCTTCTTTTCCGGTTTCCTTAAGCATCCCTCCAATAACAATAGTTTCTCCGTCATTGATGAAAACATTTGTTTCTGCCTCACGTGTTTCAATAATAGGATATTCCGCAATAACCTGTCCATCAGAACCACGCGCCTTTAATGTTTCATTAAAATCTGTTACAGCCGGATGAATAAGCAGATTAATGGAAGCATCACTGGCTATCTTGGGTATAACATTAAGCTGAATCCCTATATCCTGATAATAATCAAGGGATGCAGTAACTGTCCTTGCTGTATCTGAACTGGTTTCCGATTTAAGTATCGGGTATTTAGTGCCGACAAGTATAGTTGCCTCCCTGCCGTCCAGAGTAACAATATGAGGCGCTGACAGAACATTTGTAGAGGTATTTTCTTCCAAAGCGTGAAAAATAACCTGAAATTGCACATCGGTCAGTTTCTGAAACATCAGAGATAAACCTGTATTATACGGGAATGCGCCTGATATCTGTGCGGCAGCAGGGGCAAATGCCGATGGTACAACCTGTGACCCTAAAAACTGGCCCCCTACAACTTCAGTCCCCGGTTTCAACGCACCAATTGTGCTTGATTCGGCCCCGCTCGAACCTGAGCCCCAGTCAAAACCAATATCTCTTAAGAAATCTTCATTTACCTCCACTATCCGTGTTTCTATCAAAATCTGTCTGGGTTTTATATCCAGTTCAATGAAAACCTTTCTGATCTTGTCAAGATATCTGGAGGTGTCAGTGATCACAAGCTTATCAGACCGAAGTTTACTATCTTTTCTTCGTTCCTTTTTCTTTATGTTATCACTGCTCTCGAATGTCCAGCCTGAAAATGATTCCTGTAAAACCGTAACTTTGCCCTGAGGAGAAAGCTGTGGCGCTATGACTTCTTTCATGTCGTTGGCATCAAGGTATTTAAGCGTAAACACTTCTGTTTTAATAGATTCCACAACTTCCAGTTCTTTTTCAGTCTTTCTCTTCAATCTCAGGCTTTCAATCGGCTCTACTATAATTGCCTCTCCAATCCGGTCATAACCATACCCGTACATGGCCAGCAGTATATCCAAAGCCTCCTGCCATGTTACATCCCTTAACTTGATCGATACATCCGCTGATACTTCAGGGCCGGCAACAATATTAACATTACCCTTAAGTGCAAGGAGATGAATGATCTGACGTATGTCTATGTTTTTAAAATTAAGATTAAGCCTGCCTGTGGAGAGATCTTCTTCAGTGGATTCGTTTTGCCGGGCATTAACAGGATAAAACGGCAGAATGACAATAAAGATTGCCAAAAGAAATATGACAAATAATCTATACATAATCTTACCTCTTGCAGTAGTCAAAATTATACCACAAATCTCTCATAATCTTAATTTAATCCTGTTTGTTCCGTCAAAAAGTGTAACAGAATCCCTGTCAATCATTTCAATTATCTTTTCACCGACTTTATCCCCCTTCTGAAGCGTCTTTCCTTCAATTACTGCCAGAGGATTTTTTTCATCCCATATTATACCTTCAAGACGGATACTATCCCGGGATTTCCTTATATTGTTTGGAGCAGTTCCAACTGCAATGTCCTTTCTGATCACAGCGAAGGGGTCTTCTCTGCCATATTGTCCATAGGGAAGAGACCTGCTTTTAACCTTTTCCCTTAAACTCTCTATGCTTTCAGGCCTGACATAATCGTCAAATTGAACAACCGGGGTGACTGCCTCGATCTTCTCAGAGGGCATTTTTTCGCCCTTCCCGCAACCAATCATAACTGCAATGCCCGACCATAATAAAATCACTATTAGTTTCTGCATATAATTAACTTTTCCTGTCTGCAGCTTCCATCAGTGCCGTTCCAGTGATTTTCCCTGCAATTCTTCCTTGTTGAGGTAATATACAGCCAGTTCGATCTCAGCTCTTATTTTTGATGACCGGCCCTCCTGCATTTTTATGCTTTCTATACTGACCAGTTTTTCATAATTATCGAAACGCGTTATCAAGTCCCTTATCGTCCCGAAGCTGCCCTGAACCGAAAGCCTTATAATCTTCTTTTTATAGGTAAACCCTTTATTGTCAATCTGTGACAGGGGTTTAATGGTCTTTTCTGACAGAGGCTGCATGAGCAGCAGGTTGTTTTTTGTTTTATGCTCAGCAATAATATTTATATTCTTGAGAAAACCTGCTATTTCCGCTTCATTGAAATATTTTTCATGTGCATTATTTAACCTTCTCATTAAACTGTCATGCTCTTTTTTTATCGAGAGCAGTTTCCCGGTTTTTCTTTCTCTTTCTTTTATCAGGTTTGCCTGTGACCTTAGCTGTTTTCTTACAGCCTCAATATTTTCAAATTGTGCAGGGAATATCGATATGAACAGTACTGAGAAAAGTACAAGTAAAACAAACTCGCCTGCAACTTTTCTTTTACGTTTTGAGATTTTCAGCAGCAAGGGATATTTTTTCATTTTGTCTTTCTGTAAAAATACAGTTTCCCTGTAATATTATATTCAGTAAGAACCGTTTTCATTTTAACGGCATCTTTAGTTGTCTTAAGCTCAATATCAATAAAATATGGAGATTCCTTCAGATTCTTAACAAAGTCAAAGACAGCCGCCTGAGACGCTGCTTCACCTGAAATCCCTATTTCTCCATTTTGTCCTGATATTATCCTTGTTAAACGTGCTGATTTTGGAATAATAATTTTTATCTCATTCAGAAACTCGCTCCATTTCCTTGAATGTACATCTGCAATAATTCTTTCAGCATTCATCAGTTCTTTTTTCCCATCCCTGAAACTATTTTCAATACCTATAAGTTTAGCTATGACAGGTGTTGGCTGATCTAAAATATCACTTGCCAATCCGGTCTGCTTTTCGAGGTTTTTTATAACCAGCCGGGCAGATACAAAACCTAATATTATCACTATAAGTACAACAGCTATACCCGCAAGAAACTGTCTAATCTGGCCTTTAAGCTCTTTTTCCTGAAGTTCCTCTGCAGGCAAAAGGTTTATGTCAGAAGGAAAGGGATTGTATCCTGCAGCCCTCATTGCCAGTCCAATACCCCCTGTTATTTGCGAGAGCTCCTGCCTGTTGATGTTTGAAGCAATCTCAATGCCTTTCAGGGGATCTGCTATTTCAACATCTACCCCGATTTCTTTTCCCAGCTCTTCTTCAGCATAAAAACTGTCTATACCGCTCAGATCTCCGGACAATGCAACTTTTTCTATTGAGGGAATTCCTTCAAATTCCCGTGCATATGTTATTACATTGTTTATCTCTATACTCAGATGACGAACAAACTCCTCTTTTCGCTCATCAGGGTTCAGATCAACTATATGCAGAAAATCAACAATGCCCCTGTTTACTAAAAAAATATGTGACGTATTGGGCCCTAAAATTATAAGCACAGCTATGGTATCAGAATAACCAGGATATATAGCCCTTAGTTCTTCAATAACCCCCAATCCTACTGAATCTACCTCATAGCCCGTTCCCTCCAGAGTTTCAAGATAAGCATCTATTATCTCTTTTCTTGCAACCCCCAGAAAAACCCTTTGTTTTCTCTGTCTGTCCTCAATAATTTCCTCAAGGCTAAAGCCGTCAACCACGGCTTCTGATCCGGCAAATGTAAGGTAATTGCCGGCTTCCTGTCTGAGTGCTGTCTGCAGGCCGCCTTTTTGCTTGAGGTCAAGCTTTTTTATTGCCACAACTGTTCCGCTCCCCTTCACAGAAGTGCTTATATTGCAGTTTTTTATCCCTGAACTGCGCAGCATGGCTCTTATGGTTTTAGTTACATGTGCTATATCCATAATAAGTCCGTTATCAACAACACCTTCAGGTATAGTGGAGCGCACAAAATTAACCAGTTTCGGCCCTGACCCGGTACTTTCAATCTGAACCATGTCTATTTTACGTTCATCAATATCCAGGCCCAGTGTCAGTTCAGGCTTTTTCTGAATTATCTTTCTTACTCCTTTAAAGATCATGTTTCCTTCCAGTAATTTATAATCACTTTATAAGGAGCTGCTGTCCCGAACACCTGAACACTTGCCTCTATTTCTCTCTTATAACCGTTTGAAAGTGTTGCTGTAGATGTAATAATCTTGGGAGGGTTAAGCTGCGGACATGTAACTGAATACTGATGTCCTGAAAATGTCACCACGAGCGGGGTGCCGGCAGGCGCCTGATAATTCATATTATTTCTGAGCCTGGATATGACGTCTTCAACACCTGCCTGAGCAATATACAATGCCTCTTCCGAATACCTGTTGTTCTGCAGAACATTAAAATCCACAGTGGCTATATCCAGAAATGCCACTATGCCTATGGAAATAAAAACTATCAAAAGCACGGTCATGAGCAGGACAAAGCCTCTGTTTGTTTTGGCTTTAGTATTCATATTATCGCATATCGTATATCGTGTTTCGTATATAGTATATGGTATATCGTATATTGTAAAAAAACTTATAGTTTTTTTATTAAATTTGAGATCATTTTGCCGATATGCTCCATTCTTTCAAGTAATTCTGCTTCTTCATCATTTGTTATATACTTTAATTCTTTTGCGATGGTAATCTGTGTTTCCAGTTCAGCACAGCTTCCTAAAGTTATATATAAAAATTGTTTATATTCTTTATTATGATATCTCCTGAATCCTTCTGCTACAGTTGAAGGTATGGAAATAGCTGAACGTCTCATTTGACTAACTAATCCGTATACCTCATGTTTAGGAAACTTTTTTGTTAACGCATATCAGTAGTGTCCGGTTAAGAATTGAATAGATTCAACTGGTTTTGATTTTCTATAATATTTGAACGGTTGCCTAAAGCTTGAAGTGCTTGCTGTAAAGGC
>VAPB010089436.1_pt1 | contig 15443 bp, 13 predicted proteins | sample 3395101 | NCBI WGS metagenome assembly VAPB01 (sample SAMN08290433, study PRJNA428436) | hydrothermal vent metagenome | isolation source: Deep-sea hydrothermal vent chimney | place: Indian Ocean: Southwest Indian Ridge | reverse complement strand
TTTATCAGAATCATAATCCAACAGGTCTCGGAGATCCTGTCGAAGTCTATTCAAGGATGCTGGGTGATATTAATGGGGATGGAATGGCTGATGCCTGCCTGGTTAAAGGCGGGGGTGGTGAGTATTTTAGAACGCGGTGTGTATTGAGTAACGGGGATGGGACAATGCTCACTTCCATCAATAATGGTCTTGGCACTACAACCACTATTACTTATAAACCATCATCAGCATACACAAACATACTTCTCCCTTTCATAGTACAGACCTTATCTGAAGTAACAATCGATGACGGCAATGGCACCATATCCACAACAACCTATGACTACGCGGGGGGATACTATGATTATGGAGAAAGGGAATTATGGGGATTTGAATATGTAAAGTCCACAGCACCAAACGGTACAATCTCAGAGTCATGGTTTAACAATCAGGAATATATCTTCAAAGGCCTTGTAGAGGAACAGCTCACCAATGATTCTTCCGGCAACAAATATACACAGAACCTGCTCTTCTATAACTCAACATCTCCCTACACTGGAGTTGATTTCCCTTATCTTGAACAAAAGGATGACTTTATCTATGACGGAACAGCTACAGCCAAACAGGCGAGTGTGGATTTTGTATATGACAGCTATGGAAACGTAAAAGAGAAGCACTTTTTAGGGGATGTATCAATAACAGGAGACGAAAGAGATGAATATACAGTCTACACCTATGACACATCCAACTGGATAGTATCCCTTCCTTCAACTACATATGTAACAGACAGTGGCAGTGTAACTCAGGCACAGGAGTGGTTCACCTATGACTCAGCAGGGAATCTTCTGACACAGGAGAAATGGCTTGATACAGGACCAAATCCAGTAACGACCTACACCTATGACTCCTATGGAAACGTAAAGACCATAACTGACCCTGAACAAAACCCTCCTACAGTCATAACCTATGATACAACAACCCACACCTATCCAGTAACAGTACAGAATCCTTTGGGACAGACTATCCAGAAAACCTACGGCTATAGATTCGGTAAGGTTCTGACAGAGACAGGCCCGAACGGAAACACAACAACATATGAATACGATGAGTTTGGAAGAATAGAAAAAGTAACAAATCCCAATGACACCGGCTCTACTTATGGCACAGTGTCTTATTATTATCTGGACTTTGGCACAGTAGGAAACCAGAGGGTAGTAGCATATGCCACGGAGCAAAGTGGTACATCAAACTACATCTGGACAGAGAAATACTTTGACGGCCTTGGAAGGACAATAAGGACACGCTCAGAAGGCCCTGACAGCAAAGTAATAGTAACGGAAAAAATATACAATCAGAGAGGCCTTCTTGAGTATAAATCCCTTCCGTATTTTGAAGGCATGGAAAATTCAAGATGGACTTATCATGCATTCGATCCCATTGGAAGGGTTATAAGGACAGACTATCCGGATAGCACATTTGCAACAGCAAGCTACTTAAGGGGCACACTTACATACGTAGATGCCAATGGACATAAAAAAGTAGACGTAAAAGACATATACGGAAGAATTATCAAGGTAGAGGAATACACCGGCGACATATCGTCCTCATTTACCCTTTATGCAGAAACACAATACCAGTATGACGTATTAGGCAATCTGGCTAAAGTTATAGATGCCAATAACAATCAGACAACCATAACCTTTGATTCACTGTCAAGAAAGACCTCAATGGATGACCCTGACATGGGTCACTGGGAATATGATTATGACGCAAACGGCAATTTTACATATCAAAAAGACGCAAAGAATCAGGAAATAATATTTCAGTATGATGAACTGAACAGAATCACAAACAAGCTCTATCCTGAAAGCCGGTTCGATGTAGAGTACAGGTATGACGAGGGCTTCTCCACAAACTCCACAGGCAGGCTTACAACAGTAATAGACTCTTCAGGAACAACAAAGTTTTATTACGACAAATTAGGCAACACCATACAGACTGTCAAAACTATAGATTCAACCAACTACACAACGCAGAGCCAGTACGATGCCTTAGGAAGACCTGACACAATAACCTATCCTGACAGTACACAAATCAAATACACCTATGACACAGGAGGGAATCTCTATCAGGTTGAAGATGCTTCAAGCAGTTATGTCTATGCTACATACAGCAATTACAATGCCCTTGGGCAGTACGATCAAATATCCTATGGAAATGGAGTAACTACAGACTATCAATACCGCTCTGACAATAACCGCCTCCTCTCCATAAACACAGTCAGTCCATCAGCAGGAAATCTTATGAACCTGCAATACAACTATGACAATGTGGGGAACATAACTCAGATAACAGACTATTTTGACAGCTCAAGAACAGGAACATTTACATACGATGCCCTTAACAGGCTTACACAGGCTATCAGCCAGTCATATGGGGGCACTATGGAATACCAGTATGACAAGATAGGCAACATGACATATAACTGCAGATATGGAAATTACCTTTATGAGGATGGCAGTCATGTACATGCTGTTACTGAGACTGAGAAAAACGGACAGACAATGGCCACCTATTTTTATGATGCAAACGGAAACATGATATCAGGCGCCGGTAGAAACTTCACTTACGACTATGACAACAGGCCTACAAGTATTACATACAACAATAATGCAGTAGTGTCTGTCTATGATGCCAGTGGCAACAGGGTCAAGAAAGTAGCGACAGTTTTCTCAGCTATAAAAACAACTACATATATAGGTCAGCTTTATGAATGCACTGACGGAAACTGTACAAAATACATCTTTGTAGGCTCTCAGAGGATAGCAAAGACAGATACTAATAATACCTATTTTTATCATTCAGACCACCTTGGAAGTTCCACTGTTTTAACAGACGCTTCTGCAAACACTGCACAGGAGATTTACTATTATCCTTATGGAAAGACAAAAGACAGTATCGGCTCTGATATTGCTAACCATAAATTCACAGACCAGGAATATGATGCAGAGACAGGGTTGTATTACTACGGTGCAAGATACTATGACCCCAAACTTGCAAGATTTATAAGTGCTGATACAATAGTTCCATATACTTTCCTTCCCCAGTCCCTGAATCGTTATTCATACGCAGGCAATAATCCTATTATTTACACAGATCCGACAGGACATTTATTTGGAATAGATGACCTACTTATTGTAGCTGTTATAGGGGCAATTGTAGGAGGCGGATCAGCAGCAATTCAGGGAGGAGACTTTGGAGATATATTACAAGGTGCGCTTATAGGTGCTGTATCAGGAGTTGTGGGGTATGGAGCTGGTATCTATGCTGGTCCTGCAATTTCATCTGCGCTAGGGATCGGAAGCGGGACGACACTTGCCTCTGTAATTGCGGGTTCTGCTGGAGGTATGGCTGCAGGCGCTACAGGTGCGGCTTTAACAGGGGGTAACATAGGGCAAGGTGCGCTTATAGGTATGGTAGCCGGTGGTATCGGTGGATATATAGGAGCCCAAAAGATCACCAATATTTATAAAGAAGGACTTGCTCAGATAGGCTCTGGTGCTCTGGTAGGAGGTGCTACATCTGAATTAACTGGTGGTGATTTCTGGGAAGGATTTAAAACAGGCGGTATAGCAGCTGCTGCAAGCTTTGCAGTAAATAAGTTTTTTACAAGAAATACAAAGACAGGGGATAAGAGCTATAGGCTGAACAACAAGAATTTAACGACCAATGAGGGTGAAAAGTGGACTCAATTAGCGATGTCGGGAGAATATTGTAAATTTGGCTGTCCACGGTATGACCAAGGTCGTGGTGGAGGCGGATCAGGGGGAGTACCTGGTTTAAGTAGTGGTATTTCAATGGAGGCAGCGGCGATGGGCCGGCTTAATGAAGCTGTTAATTGGATCCCGGGCGGTACTAATAGTGTACATGGTCCAATAATAAGATATGAAGGACCAAAATCTTTTTATAAATTCGTTCCCGGTCGAAAAAATCCTGTAATGCGATGTCATGCATGTGAATAATAAGTTAATGATATTATGTTTGGTTAATTGATGAAATCTGAAAGAGACACAAGAAAAGCTAATGAAGACAATATTGAAAGCTAAGGACACATCCTAAAAAGACAGCCAAGTCAATCTCCGCTGTTTAATTAAGGATAAAAGAGATGAAAAAGACAATATTAACTTTAATAATTGGGATTTTACTGATTGGGGTTAATGCCTTTGCAACAGGCGATGCATGTGATGCCTTTATTGACAGTGACAATGACGGAATGCCTGATTCATGGGAGATTCAGTATGGATTGGATCCAAACAACCCTGCTGATGCTGGCTATGACAATGACAGTGACGGACTGACCAACCTTGGAGAATATTGGCTGGGAACCGACCCCACTAATCCGGATACTGACGGTGACGGAACTAATGACGGAATTGACCCCTGTCCAACTGATCCCCTTGACACATGTTTACCATACTGGACTGATAATCCCCTTGAAACGGGTATAACCATTATTAAGGCAATTCACATCACTGAACTGAGAAACGCCATTAATACACTAAGGAACAACAACAGCTTGCCTCCTTACAGCTGGACAGACCCAACACTGACTCAGGGAAGCAGTGTTATAAAACCAGAACACATGAACGAATTGCGCACTGCAATTGAGGAGGTAACAGGTCCTCAGGTCTGGACAGACGACCCAATTCAGCCGGGTGTAACAATTATAAAAGCGGTACACATTGATGAAATACGTGCTGCTGTTGAAGGAGCATTGTAAATAAACCTAGGTAACTTCTCAGGCGAGGCATTAGAGTCTACTGATAACGTTGCAGTAATAATATATAGTTTAAACTTCTCAAGCATTTAAAACGGGCAAGACAATAAAAGGGCAGGGGAGAGTTAGTATTTCCTGTCCTTTTTTTCTTTTTTATCTTGCCTTGTGATACAATTGTTACTTCTAAAATGAAACCAAAAATTATAATTTTCACAGATCTGGACGGCACGCTGCTGGATCACCATTATTCTTTCAGCAAAGCTATGCCGGCGCTAAGATTAATCGATAAAAAAAATATCCCTCTTATACTCTGCTCAAGCAAGACAAAAACAGAAATAGAGCATTGCAGAAAAAAACTCTATAACAAACATCCCTTTATCTCTGAGAACGGTGGAGGTATATTCATACCAAAGAATTACTTTGATTTTAAGATCTCAAGCATAAGGGATGCTTACTCTTCCGGATCGGATTTCCATGTTGAAGAACGTTCAAAGTATATAGTCATATGTCTGGGAGACTTTTATCCAGAACTAAGAATGACCTTGGCAGAACTTAGAAAAAAAGGTCTGGACGTTAAGGGATTTGGTGATATGACAGCCAGTGAAGTTGCCTCTCTAACAGGCCTGCCAAGGTATCTTGCAATTAAGGCGAAACACAGGGATTTTGATGAACCATTTGTATTTAAGGGCAGTAACTCCTCTTTGAGAAACTTAAAGCAATTTATTAAGACTAAGGGGCTATCTTTCACTCAAGGAGTGCTTTTTCACCTTATGGGAAATAGCAATAAGGGTAGGGCAGTTCAGATTTTAAAAAAACTGTTCTTAAGAGAAAACAAAAAACTTATAACCATAGCGCTTGGCGATAATCCCAATGACATTGAGATGTTTAAAAAAGTGGATTACCCGGTAGTAGTTCAAAAACCTGACGGTTCTTATGATAAAAAAATTAAGATAAGAAAAATAATAAAAGCAGATGGGATAGGCCCGGCAGGTTTTAACAAAGCAGTAAAAAGTCTGCTACATAAACTCTGATGTCACTTTCTATTTGTCAGTGAAACAAATAGTTACGAGCCTGCATGCCTGCGGCATGTAAACCTGCCTGCAGGTTTACATGCCGCAGGCATGCAGGTTGCGAGTTCCGAGTTAGAAAAAACCCAGGGTTTAAGGGTTTGTCTTTAAAAGTGCCACGGGGGTATGGGGGCGTCCCTCCAAACTGACTGGCGGGTAAAAGCGCCAAAAAAAAAGAAAAAAACTATTTAAAACTCTGTTCGTCTGAGGGGAATACTCCTTTTTCTATATCTTCTCTGTACTTCCTGATCGCACTTAAAACATCCTTTTTAACATTCATATACTGCTTAACAAACTTTGGAACAAACCTTTCAAACAACCCTATTACATCATGAAGCACCAGAACCTGGCCGTCACAGTGAGGCCCCGCGCCTATGCCTATTGTAGGGATAGAAAGTTTCTGAGTTATTTTTTCGGCAAGGTTCATTGGTATGGCTTCAAGCAGCAGTGAAAAAGCGCCTGCATCCTCTACCATGTGCGCTTCATCAACAAGTCTTTTAGCAGAATCATCTGTTTTTCCCTGTACTTTGTACCCGCCCATTCTGTGAATGGACTGCGGTGTCAGCCCAATATGTCCCATCACAGGTATGTCAGACTTTGTCATCGCCTTGATATGTTCAACAATCTCGGCGCCGCCTTCCATCTTAACCGCGGACGCGCCCGCCTCCTTTAAAAATCTTCCAGCATTTCTTACAGCGTCCCCGATACCCGCCTGATAAGACATAAACGGCATATCACCTATGACCATAGCATTCTTCACAGCCCTTGAAACCATTTTTGTATGATAAATCATCTCATCCATTGTAACAGGCAAGGTATTTTCAAGTCCCTGTACAACCATACCGAGTGAGTCACCAACAAGGATCGCATCTATTCCTGCCTCATCCACTATATGTGCAAATGGATAGTCATAGGCAGTAAGCATGGTTATCTTTTTGCTTTCTTTTTTCTTTTTTATAAAATTCTGAACAGTGAACATTTTTTAATCACAAGTGCTTAACATATCCGTTACACGTTACACGTAACAGGTTACGGCATTTTTTAAGTTATTATCTCAACCAGTTCTAAATCAAAAATAAGGGTTTTACCCGCGAGGGGGTGGTTAGCATCCATTTTAAAGCCTTTGTCAGTAAAACCGAGTATAGTTACAGGGAATCCTTTTCCGTCAGGGGTGTGCATCTGAACAATCTGGCCTATTTGGGGCTCAAAACCCTGAGGAATCCGGTCCTTGCCATACTCGAATATTTTCTTTTCATCGCGAAAGCCATAAGCTTCATTTTCAGAGACTGTAATTGTTTTTGAATCACCTGACTTCATCCCTATTACACCATTGTCAAATCCCTGGATAACCTTTCCTTCACCGACAGTAAATTCCATAGGCACAGCCCCGACCGAAGATTCCATAACCTCTCCATCTTCAGTCTTTAAAGTATAGTGCACCTTCACTTTATCTCCTTTTTTAACCTGCATAAAATCCCCTTTCTCCCACAAGAAAAATTAAAAAATATATTTAACAGGATTAAATTATTTTTTACTGGATTGAGATGAAAAAATTACTCTGTCCCAACCCAAACATTATACCACACAAGCAAGCAGAACATAATAAACCCCGTTAGAGCAACAATCTTTATACTGTATAGATCCCGTGTTCACTATAAAATTTCATCCCCCTTTCCTGCCTTCACAAAAAAGCAGGGGGGTCTTTCTAACGGGGTAAATAATCAGACCCCGGCATCTTCTGCCGATCTTTCCTTAAGGTATCTATATGTTTTAAAAAAAATTTTAACAAATAGTACCAGGGAAATAACAAAAATACCCGCAGACGTTACAATGATAACTATATCGATATCTTTGAATTTAAACAATTTGGAATTCAACATATAAATAGTGCTTGATAAGAACATTACGACAACAGCTGCAAGCACTAAAGAAACAGATGCCCTAATCAGCGAGAGCAAAAACAGAACTGTCTGCCTGAGTATCCTCTTTATATTTGAAATTGCCATTAATAACCCCGTTAGAAGACCTTCGCTCTTCTAACGGAAAGGTTCACACGGAGTATTAGACCCTGTGTTCACTTTAAAAGGAATTTATTTTACCCACGCCGCAAGCAACGGGGCTTTCTAACGGGGTAAAGGGCAGGGGGACACAAGAAAACTGAAAAATAGAATTGCTGAATCTTTCTACTCCCTGCCTGTCTCGTTGGCCAGAAATTATTAATACACTCAGGCGTATTAATTTCTAACGGAACTCTCTACTGACTTATCACGTCCTTCTTCCCTCATCTATCGTTTCTCTAATTTTGTGTCTAAAGGAGTCCGGCTCTTTCCATTATGGCGGGAACTTTGTCCTCAGCGCCTATAGCCATTATATGAACACCATCACAGACATTCTCTGCCTTAAGCTGTCTTATGTGTCTTGCCATAATATCGATACCTGCATCGAGCGCTTTTTCCTTTCCCGCTGCCTTGAGTTCGTCTATTAATTCCTGAGGGACGGTAATGCCGGGAACAAATTTATTCATGAAGTTAGCCATACCGGCACTCTTCAGTAGTACAAGTCCAGCGAGTATTTTCACAGGGAACTTTCGTGCTTTATCCATAAAACTCTTAAATTTATCTATATCGTATATGGCCTGAGTCTGAAAAAAATTAGCACCGGCTTCCACTTTCTTTTCAAACTTCATAAGCTGAGGTTCCAGCGGCTTTGCTTCAGGAGTAACTACGGCGCCCTGATAAAAGTCAGTAGAACCCTTTAACTCATTGCCCATCATATCTTTACCTTTATTCATTGCATCAACAACTCTGAGCAATTGAACAGACTCTATATCATAAACAGGTTTTGCTTCCTTATGGTCACCTGCATTTGGATGGTCTCCTGTCATACAAAGGATGTTTTTAATCCCTAAAATACTCGCGCCAAGCAGGTCTGACTGAAGTCCTATACGATTACGGTCACGGCATGTCATCTGGAAAACAGGTTCAATCCCCATATCAAGAAGAATCTTGCTAAAAGATGTTGAGCTTATACGCATTACTGCCGACTGATTATCAGTTACATTCACAGCATCTACTTTACCTTTGAGCATTTCTACTTCATGTACTATCTTGTTAATGTCAGTGCCTTTTGGCGGCCCTGCTTCTGCTGTAACAACAAATTTTCCTGATTCAAGAGTATCTTTAAAACACACTTTTTATTCCTCCTGGTTTAATTTTATTAAATCAATCCTTATCCTTTTTTGCTGCGGCCTTAGCACGGACATTCAGGTTCCCCGGTTTTCTGCCAGCAGACCAGTCTTTTGGACTGAGTGATTTCTTTAACTCCTCAAGCTGGTTAATTCTCTTCATTCTCTCATAAATCCTTACCCATGCACATTCTATGTCATTGCTTACTTCACATTTGCCTTCGTTTGTACCGCCGCACGGTCCGTTTAAAAGTCCTTTTGGACAGGCTGTAACAGGACAGATGCCGCCGGTTTTATCAAGTATGCACTGCCCGCATAAAGAACATCTTTCATCGAACATCTGGTATCTCGTCATATTGCCGAGGAACAGGGAATCGTTAGCAGGAAAAACCGGTTTATCAGGGAATATCTCGACCGCAGACTGAGTGCCAGCACCACAGGACATTACGATAATAGCATCAGCTGCCTCGCATGCCTCTTTATCCTTTTTTAACTCGACCTTTGTGCCCAATGTCTGACATCCTGTCTTAGGGAGCAGAGTACCTGTAACTTTTTTACCATCAGCCTCAAGAGCCTCTTTCATCGCCTTGAGTTCAGGTTCTCCGCCTGTCCCACATAGTGTGGCACATTCGGAACAGCCAATAAGGAAAAAACTCCTGTAATTCCTTATATTCTCAAATAAGTCTTTCAGGTCTTTTGTTTGCGTAATTATCATTTGACTTCTCCCCTTTAAATTGACTATTGACAATTGAAAATTGACAATTGAAAATCGTCATTGCATATTAATTCCCGCATGCATTTTTGCTGACTTGACAGTGTTCTTCATAAGCATGGTAATTGTCATCGGCCCTACACCTCCGGGCACAGGTGTAATAGCTCCGGCTATTTCCTTTGCTGCATCAAAATCAACATCACCCCTGAGGATAGCGATCATCTTGCCGGTCTTCTCGCTTTTCTTTTCACCAACCCTGTTGACGCCGACGTCTATAACGCAGGAACCCGGCTTTATCCACTCAGGCTTTACAAGGTTCGGCACACCTGCTGCAACTATAAGAATATCTGCGCGTTTACAATGCTCATCAAGGTTCCTTGTTCCCGTATGCACGATTGTTACAGTAGAATTTGCACCTTTCCCTTTCTGCAGCATAATGTTGGCGATCGGTTTACCGACAATATTCGAACGCCCGACAACAACGACTTCAGATCCTGAAGTTTCAACACCTGCACGCACAATAAGTTCCTGTATTCCGGCAGGTGTGCAGGGAAGAAATTTGACTTCGTCCCCGCCTATCATAAGACGACCAACATTAACCGGATGGAACCCGTCCACGTCCTTATCCGGATTAATAGCATTGAGCACTTTCTTTTCATCAATATGCCCGGGCAGAGGAAGCTGAACAAGGATACCGTGCACCTTGGGATCTTTATTGTACTTGTCCACAAGACCCAGAAGATCTGCCTCTGATATATCATCAGGCTGATCATCCTGTACTGAATGAAAGCCCAGCTCATGCGCGGTCTTCTGTTTTCCTGTCACATAACTGATAGAAGCCGGGTTCTTACCCACAAGTATGGTCACCAGCCCTGGGACTATCCCATGTTTCTCTTTTAACTCAGCAACTTCTTTTTTGAGCTCTTCCCTGATTTTTGCGGCAATTTCCTTGCCGCTTATGATCTTTGCTGCCATTTTTTCCTCCTGGTTTAAAATTTAGTGTAATAGCAAGCAACTATTGGAAAAATGAAGCAGTGTAAGTGACTAGTGTCTTAAAGGCAGTGACAGTGCAAGTAGTTAGTGTAAGTTAAAAGACTTTACTGACACAGACACTGAAAAATGACACTTATTTTTACTGCCTGCCCCGTGTCCTAATCCCGATATTTCGGGATTTACGGGGACACTGACACTAGCAACTGACACTTATTTATACTGACACTTTCTTTATCTTGCCTTTCTGTTAATCCTTTTGTTTAATAAGTTCAAGCATCTCCATTCTTGTTGATTCTTTGGTGCGGAAAATACCTCTTACAGCCGAAGTTATTGTCCGGGAACCGGATTTTTTCACCCCTCGCATCGAGAGACAAAGATGCTCAGCATCTATTATCACCATCGCACCTCTCGGTTTCAGCTTCTTCATAATCAGATCTGCAAGCTGTGTAGTCAGCCTCTCCTGTACCTGCGGTCTTTTGGCAAACATCTCAACAGCTTTTGCGAGTTCACTTAGACCAACAATCTTGCCGCCTGACGGAATATATGCAACATGAGCCTTACCGATAAAAGGCAATAAATGATGCTCGCATACAGAATAAAACGGGATGTCTTTCAGAAGGACAAGCTCGTCATGACTTTCGCCTTCTATGGGTTTCAGTATTTCTTCGGCTGGTGTTTCCAGACCTGAAAATATTTCTTTATACAAATTAGCTATCCTCTTCGGGGTATCCTTAAGCCCCGGTCTTGCAGGGTCTTCTCCAATCCCCTCCAGAATCATTTTTATACCTTTTTCGATTTTTTGCCTGTTCAAAGAGACACTCCGTGTTCTGTGTTAAAGACGGACTAAAATTTTAACATTTATAGACATTGAGTGTCAAAAAACTACCGCTCACAATAATCCATTCTTAAAGCTATAATAAGGGATGATTAGATATATTTTTATATTGCTGTTTCTTTTTGCCGCACTTATGTCTTCAGCCATGGGTGAAACCCTGAATTTTAAGACTTTTGAGAATTCGGACATAATAATTCAGTATGAAATACCTCTTGAAAAAATAGTATCCGAAGTTGCGAGTATTTATCCGGCAATAAAATCAGATCTTGAAAAAAAAATAAATATAGAAATATCATTTAAACCTGTTATCTTTCTGGTGCACAATAATTCAATATTTCAAAAAATGGTCAATGGAAATAAACTGGTTACTGCCTTTGCTGTTCCTGAAAACAACGCTATTGTTATTGACTACTCAAAAATGCAGAGAACACCCTTTGATCTGGAACTGACCCTGAAACACGAATTATGCCATCTGTTACTTCACAGCTATGTTCAGAATAATTTATTGTCCAAATGGCTGGATGAAGGAATATCACAATGGGTAAGCGATGGTATTTCAGACATTATTAATTTTGACGGCAAGAAACTCCTGAAACAGGCAGCTCTCTCAAATCATTATCTGGCACTAAGGGATCTGGACACACGTTTCCCGCAGAGCAATGAGCTTTTCTCTTTATCTTATGAGCAAAGCAGAAGTATCGTTGAGTACATTGACAGTTTTTACGGTAAGGAAAAACTGCTCGATATCCTGGATATGCTTCATGAAGGCAGTTATATTGAGAAAGCTGTCTTTATCAGTTTAGGGGTTGATATCAATGAACTTGAAAAACAGTGGCACAATCACCTTAAAAGAAAATATACATGGGCCTCATACCTGAGTGATAATATTTACTGGATAATATTTTTTGCCGGTGCGGTCTTCACCGTAATAGGATTTTTTCAGCTGAAGAAACGAATAAGAGAATATCCAGAAGATGACGATGAGTTTTATACTGAAGATTAGCACCAAAAAAATGCTCCATCTCTTTAGTCTGCAGAACTAGCCTGTACAGTTAATCAGCCTCTTATCAGTCACTATAGCATCCACTTGAACGTCATGCGGTTCAACAGGGATTTCTTCAGTAATCTGCTCTTCATAGGCAAGGGCAATGGTGCTGATGTGCCTTTTTGTATTTGATAACAGCCTGTCATAGTAACCAGCACCGTATCCAAGCCGGTTCCCATTTAAATCAAATCCGGCACCGGGTATTATTACCACGTTAATATCACCTAAAGCAATATCTCTGTTTTTTATGATACCCGGCTCGGGAATATGCCTATAACCCGGCTCAAGCTCGGCAATGTCTTTAATTCTGAAAAGCAAAAGTTCCTTTTTTTTAAAATCCACTAAAGGCAATGCTGTATTTTTTCCGAGTTCAAGGGCCGTCCGTATGCATTCGAGTGTACCTACCTCTGACCTGAATGACGCATAAAACAATATGGTCTTTGCATTTTTAAAAACATCCAGTGAAAAAAGCCTTTCCCTTATTTCTTTATCTTTTGATATTCGTTCGGCTGGAGCAATTCCGTCACGTTTCAGTAAAAGCGATTTTCTCAGACTACTCTTCAAATATTTTTCTCCAGTTTTTCTTTGATCTTAATGGCTTCTTCAACCACATGTCCTGATGCTTTATAGGAAGGAAGTCCCTTAATGTCCGCTTCCATTATATCGTTGTTAAAACCCATTGCCCCCAGAAATTCAATACCGTCCAGGGCACTCTTGATAAATGAGATATCACCATCATTTCTCACTTTATTGGCAATAACAAAAACCTTTTTCACTCCAAGCTCCTGTGCAAGATTCTTTACAGTGACCGCTGTTTGCAGGCTCCTCTGTCCCGGCTCAACAACAACGATGAACGCATCAACTCCCTCCGCAGTGCCTCTTGTCAAATGCTCTATTCCAGCCTCCATATCTACAACAACAACCTCGTCCCGCTCCACGATAAGGTGTTTTAAAAGCCTTCTTAAAAGAGCGCTCTCCGGACAGTAGCACCCGGCGGCGGCTGCTTTTGATTTGCCCATTACAAGAAGGATAACACCGTTGACCATGTATCCAAAGCCTTCCGGTATATCATCCACTCTCGGATTTATCCTGAATATACCTCCGCTGGTCCCTGGCCTGGCGCCGGTTCTTTCCTCGATTAATTCAGCCATTTCAGCTATAGGTTTAATCTTTTCTGCTTCGTTCCTGGAAACTCCCAGGGCCTGGGGAAGGTTTGCATCCGGGTCTGCGTCTACTGCGATTACCTTTTTGCCTTCTGATGCGTATATATGGCTTAAAAGCGCAGATATAGTTGTCTTACCCACACCGCCTTTACCTGTTATTGCTATTTTCATATAATTGAATAGGGATCCAGGAGTCCAGGGGCCTGGGGTTCATCCCGACTATTCGGGACGACCCCCTGCCTGCCGGCAGGCAGGCTTGAATCCCCGAATCCTTGAATCCATATTAACGTTTAAATTCATGCTAAAACAGTATGAATGAAAAATTTTCAAAACAACATTTAGGTGATAAAAAAGCCTACCATTAAAATGAAATTTTTGTCAAAATAGATTCAGATGCAAAAAAGGGAGGCCATTATGAAAAATTTTTCATCTCTGATAGTTATTGTTTTTACACTTTTTCTTTTTACTTTTAATGCCGAAGCCGGGACCATCCTGGTCAGCTCCCAGCAATCCCAAAATCATCCTGAAGATACTTCTGTCAGTAAAGCCTATATTGATAAAAACAGAATGCGGGCAGAATCAAAAGAACATAATGGTGACGTTACAATTATTTTTCTTAATGACAAACAGGTTTTCTGGAGCATTGACAATAGAAAAAGAACCTATACCGAATTCACAAAAAAAGATGTCATTCAGATGAAAACACAGATGGATGAGGCTATGAAACAGTTTCAGGAACAGATGAAAAACATGCCCCAGGAACAAAGGGCTATGATGGAGCAGATGATGAAAGGCAAAATGCCTTCACAGTCTCCAAAAACAACTTTTAGAAAAACTGCTTCAAACATCAAGATCAACAAGTGGACCTGCGACAAGTATGAAGGATACCTTGAGGGAATAAAAACAAAAGAGATATGGACAACTGACTGGAGGAATCTCGGTCTCAGCCGGGAAGACTTTAACGTAATGCAGGGGATGAGCGAGTTTTTTGAAGAACTTACACAGAACAAATCTTTATTTTTTAAAGCAGGCTCAAAAGATTGGGAAAAAGAGCAGGGCTATCCGGGAATACCCGTTAAAACAGTTTCCTATTCAAACGGGCAGATAAAGCATATAAATGAGCTTAAGCAGATCCGAAAACAGGATTTAGACCCTTCACTTTTTGAATTGCCTGAGGGTTTTACCAAAAAGAATATTCAGGGACAATAAAGCTTGATTAATAAATTTGTGATAGTCAGAAAAAATTTTTACAACATATGTAAACGCTTTTTCTGATTTATTCAAAATATTTAAAAAATCATTTTCTCCCATTTACCATTTTTTTAGCCCCATACAAAAGTTAATGTTCCCTAAAGGAAACCTGAATGTATGGAGTGAAGATTTTTTATTATGTTCGCTCGCTACCACTCGCTAGTCATTTGACAGGTGAGGGAGGGAAGCTGGAGGGTCAAGCCCCGTACAGGCTATTGCCTATGAGCTACGGAGCCAAGGAAATTAATTCGTGTCTGAAGACCGAAGGGATGAGTTTGAATTAATTTACCGGAGGCCGACTGAAAGAACCGCCCGGCCAATGCATAGTGAGCGGTTAGCGAACGAATATAAATAATACCTTTTCCTTACATTGATGTTTGCTGTAAGTAAACATCAATTTTTGAGGGCACCTTTTTCCTGGTTCCGTTCTTTTGGGT
>VAPB010527189.1_pt1 | contig 15483 bp, 13 predicted proteins | sample 3395101 | NCBI WGS metagenome assembly VAPB01 (sample SAMN08290433, study PRJNA428436) | hydrothermal vent metagenome | isolation source: Deep-sea hydrothermal vent chimney | place: Indian Ocean: Southwest Indian Ridge | reverse complement strand
TTGTCACCAGTAGTACCAGCCGTTCGGTCGTGCACCAGATATTGCAGCAGGGTGGAGAATTCGGGCGAAGCGATCTGGGTAAAGGCGCCAGGATTCAGGTGGAATTTGTTTCTGCCAATCCTACCGGACCCTTGCACGTCGGTCATGGACGTGGTGCAGCCTACGGCGCGACCCTGGCTAATCTGTTGGCTTGTGTTGGTTTCGAGGTACAAAGAGAATATTACGTCAACGATGCAGGTCGCCAGATGGACATACTCGCTACTTCGACCTGGTTACGTTATCTCGAACTTTGCGGGGTCGAAATCCCATTCCCAAGCAATGGCTATCGGGGTGATTATATTTGGGATATCGCCGCCACTTTACATCGTGAAAACGCAGAGCGATTTCGGCGTAGTACAGAACAGGTGATGAATAAGGTATCTGTCGATGCACCCGAGGGGGATAAGGAAAAACACATCGACGATTTGATCGAGAATGCCAGGACCCTGCTCGGCGAGGAAGACTATCGTATCGTATTCGATCTCGTACTCGATACCCTGGTCGATGTTATTCGCAAGGACCTGCATGCATTCGGGGTTGACTACGACGAATGGTTTTCAGAGCGCTCGCTCGCCGATGCAGGACAGGTCGAATCTGCAATTAAGCGGCTCACAGATAATGGTCACATGTATCAAAAAGATGGTGCCTGGTGGTTTCGCTCCACTGACTTTGGTGACGAAAAAGATCGTGTGGTAAAGCGTGAGAATGGCCAAACCACCTATTTCGCGTCTGATATTGCTTACCACATGAACAAGTTTGAGCGAGGTTTTGATCGTGTAATCAATATCTGGGGTGCCGACCATCACGGTTATATTACCCGTGTTAAGGCTTCCCTCAGTGCGCTCGGATACGATGCCGACAGGCTTGAAATACAACTCGTTCAGTTTGCCAACCTGTACGAAAATGGCACCAGGGTTGCGATGTCAACGCGCTCTGGAGAGTTCGTAACGCTACGACAGCTGCGCAAAGACGTAGGCCAGGACGCGGCGCGATTTTTTTATGTGATGCGTAAAGCCGATCAGCATATGGATTTCGATCTTGATCTGGCGCGCGAACGATCAACCGATAATCCGGTTTATTACCTGCAGTATGCACATGCGAGGATTTGCAGCGTGAAACGTCAGTGCGATGAAAAGGGCTTGAGTCTGTCTTTAGAGGTTGCTAACTTGAATCGACTCGAGAATTCGCATGAACAGCAATTAATCAAACAACTAGGTCTGTATCCGGATCGGGTGCAAGATGCAGCGATGCGTCGAGAGCCGCACATCGTGGTGAACTATCTGCGCGATCTGGCTAATCAGTTCCACTCGTGGTACAACGCGCATCAGTTTATCGTCGACGACGGCGAGTTGCGCGACGCCCGTATCGCTTTGGCCAGTGCGGTTTGCCAGGTTTTGAAAAATGGACTCAATCTAATGGGTGTTGCGGCACCGGAAAAAATGTAATGGCTGGAAAGCGACAATCGACGTCTCCCTGGGTCTGGGTTTTTCTACTTATGATGCTGGGCCTGTTTGCGGCGTTTATTGTTTTCCTGGATCAGAAAATCGTGCGCAATGGAGAATATAGCACGCAACCGGAAACCGGCACCGAGAGCTCGACCAAGCCCAGGTTCGATTTCTACTCGGTGTTACCGGATCGTATCCTCGATATACCGATCTCAGAACAGGAACGTGAAGCAATCGAAAACCCCAGGATCAACAAGATCTCGGGTGAAAAGGTACTATTGCAGGTTGGGTCTTTTCAAAGCATGGGTGAAGCCGACAGCCTCAAGGCCCAACTCGCTTTTCTTGGCCTCGAAGCCGGGGTAAAATCAGCTATCGTCAAGGATGATACCTGGTACCGTGTAATACTGGGGCCGTTTGTGGAAAACAGTGAATTTTCCCGCATCAAGAACCTGTTAATCGAAAATAAGATTGTCTACATGCAGCGCAGCGCAGATCAGTAAGCCCACGATCTACTAACGATAAAGATCAGCCAGAAACCACCCTGGTATTGTCTTTCGAGCACGATTCAATATTGCCTCGTGGGCAGAAAAATCGACGCAATGCTGCTCTACCAGTCGCCAGAATTTTCCTGAGTGATTCAGGTGCCTTCTGTGGCAGAGTTCGTGGATCATCAGATACTCGACAGTATCTCCCGGGACAAATAACAACTGATCGTTTAGGCTGATAGTTCCGCTCGAAGAGCAACTGCCCCAGCGCGTTTTTTGACTTCTAATGGAGATTTTTCTGTAGTCAAGGCCGGTTTGCCGCGCGAGCCGTTCCAACATCGAAGGAAAGCGTCGCCAGGCTTCGCGTCTGACCCAACGACGTAGCAGCCGGATGCTATCCTGATAAGATTTTCTTACGACCAGCAGTTGCCCCGGAACGTTCACGCTACTTCGATCGCGCGTTAAAGGGTAGATAATGGTGGTGCGACTGGCGTCGATGGCAAAATTTATTTCGTTTGGTAAATCAGGTCGTGGATTATTCGGCGGATTTTTTTGCAATTGTCGTGTAATCCAGTCCTGATGTCGCCGAATTAAATCACCCACCGCATGTCTTGGGAAACGATTTGGGATCACTACTTCGAGCCCGCCGTAAGGTTTGATCAACAGTTTGGCGTATTTCGCTCGATGCGAAACGCGTAATGAATAATCGAATAACTTCTCAGAAGATGTACGGTGCGGGATTTTATAACCCACACGTCACCTCGATCTCTACAGATTGAATGTTATCGGGCGTACCTTCGACTACTAGCACATCACCGGCCTTTAGCTCGACATCGAGCAATGGGTCGTCACAACGCACGCCATTACGCTTGAGCGCGATCACGTTAATTTTTGGCAGACTCTTGAGGGACTCGATGGCCCGGCCCTCGGCGTGATAATTGTTGAGGATTTCGATGCTGTGTAGATAGTTATGATCTGGCTTGTCGAGGTCGACTTCATCGGTGCCGTGAAAGAAAGCCCGTACCCGTGCATAATGTCCTTCGCGAGCATCGGAAAGCAATTCATTGATCGAATCCTGGTCAATATCCAGCCTGGTCAGCGTATGCTGTGCCAGCATCATGCTCGATTCTACCGTATCCAGGATTACTTCGTCGGCGCCGCATTCAAGCAGTCTTTCCAGATAGCGATCGTCTCGTGTGCGGACTATCAGGGGGATCGCTTCACATAATTGCTTCGCAGTGCGGATAATTTGCTCGCTGGAATTTATTTCCGCAAACGAGATGACTAACGCCTTCGCTCTTTCTATACCGGCCCGTTTGAGTATTTCCGGATTGCTGCTATCACCGAAATAAACAGGTTCGCCTGCCCCCCAGGCTTCGGTGATTAAATCTGTATCGACTTCGAGCGCGATGAAAGGGATATTCACGCGCTTAAAAAATACCGCCAGATTTTGCCCGGTACGACCGAAACCGCAAAGAATGACATGATTTTGCAACTCCTTACAGGCCTGTTCAATGTCATAGTCAGCCTGGCGTAGTCGAGACACATATTCGCTGGCAAACCGAATGGCGAAAGCCTCGTTGCGGCGGATCAGCATCGGCGATATTGCCATGCTGATGATGATCGAGGCGACAATTGGCTGGCTAAGCTCGATATCCAGTAAGCCCGTAGTCAATGCCACCGCCAGTAAAGCGAAACCGAATTCGCTGCCCTGCCCGAGTACCACTCCGGCGCGAATAGCGACACCTTTTTCGAATCCTCCCAGATAAGTAATTATCATGATCACAAGGCCCTTACCGAACATCAGTCCAACGGTCAGAACGCCGACGGCCAGGGGTTCGTCGACGATGACAGACCAGTCAAACTGCGAACCAACCGAGATAAAAAAGAGCCCCATTAGTACATCGCGAAATGGGCGGATTTCAATTTCGACATGATGTTGATACTCGGTTTCTGCAAGCATGATCCCTGCCAGAAACGCACCCAGAGCGAGTGACAATCCTAACTGCCAGGTGAGCCAGGCGGCGACCAAAGTGATAAACAGGACAAACAGGGTAAACAGTTCGCTCGAATAGCTCGATGCGACCCAGCGAATGGCAGGTCGGACCAGATATTGACCCGCGTAGTAAATAACTGCAAAAGCAAATGCGCCTTTGGCTAGTGCCAGTGTGATGGGCATTAACATTGAACCCGAATCCGGTGCTGCGAAAATCGGGATCAATACCAGGAACGGTACTACCGCCAAATCCTGGAACAACAGCACGCCCAGGGCAATATTTCCGTGGCGGGAGTGTAATTCATGTTGCTCGGTCAATTGTTTCATCGCTATCGCGGTAGAAGACATGGCGAGCGCGCCACCAACCGCAAACGCGGCTTGCCAGGATAAACCCAGCCAGATACCCACTAGTATCGTGCTCAGGGTTGAAACAACAACCTGCGTGCTGCCGATCCCAAAAACGATACCACGCATTGCGATCAGCCGAGGGATCGATACCTCCAGGCCAATGGTGAAGAGAAGAAATACGACGCCAATTTCGGCAATTTGCTCTATCGCCTCAGAGCCATGGATCAATCCCGCAGCGTGTTGTCCAGCAAGCATTCCGACCAGTAAATAACCGAGAACCGAGGGGAAATTCAGGTGCCTGAATACTGCAACGCTGAGAACAGAAAAAAATAACAGAATCAGAACTTCATTTAGCATATTGATTTGGGTTACTCTTAAGCTCGCAGCAGGTATGACAAGGGTAGCTCTGAACAAGCCCTGCAGAGATCATTAGCTTGTTTAGAGGTTGTTATAGTAACGGTATTTATTTTCTCTGAATACCCCGGCTATTTAAGATGCCGGCTTACGAGCGTCTGACCAGGCGGTTGCGGTTCGTTGCTGTTACTTAGTTCCATTGACAGAAATATATCCTTAGTTACAATTTTTAACATAATATATACACATGATTACCTGATCAGGGATTAGATGTGAGCTTTGACTACGCCGCCATACGTGCGAGAAAACACTCCCACCACACCCAGTGGGCTGCTTATAGCGATCTGTTCATGGTGCTCGCGTTTGTTTTCTTACTAATGTATATGGTATCCAGCCTGCGCACGGGCATGATATCCGTGACGACCCACGCCCAGATCGAAGAAGTTAAACAGGAACTACGGCTGTACGAGTCGATAAAAAATCAATATCTGGAGCAGGAATCAGGTGCTCAGGAAAAAAGAATTTACGACCAAATATTAGATCAAATTACCCTGCTGGAATCCGAAGCAAGCGAAAATAAATCTCGCCTGGCGCAAGAGTTCGAGGATCAAAAGTTACGCGAAACTTCGTTGAATCAATATCAGCAACTGATTGTGGAAATGATCAATGCCAATACAATTGCACGGGCCGAAGCGTCGAAAAAATTCATCTCTGAAAAACAGCAAAAAGAATTACTCGAAGTAGAGATCGAACAGAAAAGCAGTGAGCTAGCCACCCTGGAAGACGAACTCAATATGGAAGCAGTGGAAAAAGCCGCTCTGGAAAGTACCCTTGAGCAAGAGACGGCTACCCTGGAAAGTAAGATCCAGGTGTTGACCAGAAAGCGTGAGGAAAGCGAGAATCAACTGGCCTCAGTAGAACAAAAACTCGAAGTGGAGGCGTTCGAAAAGGCAGCATTAGAGAGCAGGCTTGAGGCTGAAACCACATCGCTGGAATCCAAAATTCAGGAGTTGGTCAATAGGCGCGAAGAAAACCAGAATCAACTGGCCTCGCTAGAGCAGAAGCTCGAAATGGAAGCGGCCGAGAAAGCGGAATTAGAGAATACCCTGGAAGCAGAAACGACATCGCTGGGAATGAAAATTCAGGAATTGGTCGGTAAACGCGAAGAAAATGAGAATCAACTGGCTTCGCTAGAGCAGAAGCTGGAAATTGAGGAGGCCGAAAAGGCAAAACTGGAGAGTACGCTCAGGCAGGAAACAACAACCCTGGAAGGCAAGATTCAGGCGCTGGCTGCCAAACGAGAAGAAAGCCAGGCCCAGCTTGCGACCCTTGAGCAGCAACTAAAAACAGAAGCAGTAGAAAAGGCGGCGCTGGAAAGTACACTGTTTCGGGAAACAGCCAATCTGCAAGGCAAAATCCAGGAGCTAACCAGTAAACGCGAGGAAAGCCAGGGTCAACTGGCCTCGCTGGAACGGCAATTACAGGCGGAGGAAGCCGAGAAATCCGCGCTACGAAAAACGCTCCAGGAAGAAACTAAAAACCTGGAAGGGATCATTCAAGAATTGACTGGCAAGCAGGACGAAAGTGAAAACCTGCTGGCTTCACTGGAAAAGAAATTGAGAATGGAAGCGGCCGACAAGGCGGAATTAGAAGCGGCGTTGTCCCGGGAGAAAGAGGCTCTTGAGAATCAGCTTGGGGAATTATCCGGTGAACAGAATCGAAGCCAGGCTGAACTTGCAGCGCTAGCAGGACAGTTAGCAAAGGAAGCGGCGGGTAAAGCCGAGCTAAAAGAAGCAAGTGCAGAAGAAATTGGAAGGCTCGAGAAAAAATATGCGGCTTTGCAGGGTGATTACGATAAAAAACAAGGTGAGCTGACCGCGCTCGCGGGTGATATTGAAGCAGGTAAAGATAAGATAGCGGGTCTGGAAGAAGGGTATACCAAACAGCTCGGGGAGCTTGAGGATAAATATCAGGGACTCCAGGACAGGTATGAAGGAAATCTCGACGAAGTGGCTAAACTGGGATCAGCGCTCGGCGCGGCCCGAAGAAGCCAGAAGAAATCGGCGGAGGATATGGGAAAGGTGCAGGGGCAACTGGCCGAAAAAGACAGGGAACTGGCGGGAAAAGACAGGGAACTGGAGGAAGCCCTGGAGTTGGCCAAGCGCCGTCAGGATTTAGCGAAAAATATTCAGGATAACTTTCGGCAACATGGTATCGTAGCCGAAGTTGACGCTAAAACCGGCGATGTTATTCTCGACTTTGGGGATGATTACTTTGAATCCGATAGCTATCAACTAAAGTCCGGCATGGAACATACTATTCGTAAAGCGATTCCTGTATACGCAGAAAGTCTATTTGCCGACGAGTCTTTAACTTCAAAAATTTCGTCGGTAGAGATTATCGGTTTTGCCTCGGCGACCTACGCCGGCAAACCAGTTGACCCGAGAAATCTGTCAAGGAAAAACAGGAAGGCGGTAAATTATAACCTGGACCTGAGCTATAAACGTGCGAGATCGATTTTCAGGTACGCATTTGATATCGATAATTTCCGTTTCGATTATCAGGATAAGATGCTGCCCCTGCTGAATGTGACCGGTAGAAGTTTTTTCTCAGAAGATATTGACCCCAGTATTACAGGAAATTTAACTATAGACGAGTTTTGTGGACAATATAATTGTAATAAATCGCAGCGTGTCATTATTAAATTTGGCCTGTTAGCGCAAGGAGAATCCCGATGAATGCAAGCATAGTAGACCTGATCAACATCATCGTATTGTATGCTACTGATTACCTGATGCCGTTTTTACTTATCGCATTTATTCTGGCTGTAATCGCCAGGTTATTAATCACCGTTATCATTCAGAGACAAAGACGATTTGTAAAAGAGTTTTGTAAAAGAGTGCATCAGTACATAGTCAATAACCCCGACTCGAGCGGATCCTTTTATCAATTATTTAAACGGTTTCTGGCGACAACCTATTTTGAAAGTTTCGAATTACGAGCCAAATACAAGCGTAGGAGCCAGGATCATGTGATGACTATCGAGGATCGGGTTTTTTTAATACAGGATGGAATAATTCGCCTGATAGACGATTTGTTAAAGCATGCGAGATACCTGCGTAAAGAGGAATTACAACAGCCGGATTTTCATGAAATAACCAACAATGTATTTAGCTCGAATCCGGTTTTCAATCGAGTGTTTGGAATTTTTTCGATGAGTCGTACCAACGATGTACTGGTTATTTTACCCGGTATTTTTATCGTTGCCGGGATATTTGGCACGTTTTTGGGAATCATGAAAGCCCTGCCGGAACTGACTGGTATGGATATTACCAACGCGGAAGCAAGTAAGGCGGTGATCGACAGTTTCCTGATAAAAATTGCGTTTGCTCTCAGTACCTCGATCCTCGGAATCATACTGTCGGTTTTGATGAGTTTTCTAAATACGCTGCTCTCGCCAGATAGCACTTATCTCGAAATTGTCGACTCTTTCAAGTCGGCTACCGAAATATTGTGGAAAAAGAGCGAAAATAATCAGCTGGAGGATCAGCCTGGCTTGAAATCAGATAGAGAATCCGAGGCGATCGATGCATTTGAAATAGCGATAGCTAATATGTATTCGAAAACGACCTAGCCAGACTCGTATTATCGCTCTTCCTGCTCAATCACCTGGGTTTCTGCGCGACCCGATTTAACCCACTCTATCATGGCCGGGTGTTGAAGCATGCGCTCAACATAGGCTGAAGCGTATTCATCCAGTGGAACGCAGTACCGATGAAAACGCAGTACGACGGGGGCAAACATGGCATCGGCGAGACTAAAACTACCCAGCAACCAGTGATCCCTGGCGTCTGAAAAACTGCTGGCATAGTGCCACAGAGACTGGATCCGTTTGGCGTCGCCAAGACAATCATCGGAAATAAGCAAAGGTGACGGTTTACGCCTGCAGTTCATCGGTAACTCGCTTCGCAAAGTTACGAAGCTCGAGTGCATCTCGGCGCATAGCGAGCGCATTACCGCATAGGCCTTTGGATCCTCGGGCAATTTTTGGCTCGCGGGCAGATTCGAAAGATACTCAAGGATAGCAAGCGAGTCCCACACCTCGTGGCCATCGTGCAACAATACTGGCACCTTGTTATCGGAAAAATAGGGTTTTAGCTGGCCTTCCGTCGAATCGCCAGACAGAGCAACTTTTACCTCGTCGAATTCGAAACCCTGGTGTTTCATCCATATCCAGGGGCGTAGCGACCAGGAAGAATAATTCTTATTACCGATGACCAGGGTAAATTCGGGCATGATGATTTCTTTTTTTCAGACCAACCAATGATAGTGTCGAAAGTAGAAGCCGCAAATAATGAATAGAGAAATCCGGGCCTATTGGGCGTGAGCCGCGTCTACCTTAACCCCTTCCTTATCTTGCAACCAGCGAATGTAAGGTATTATTTTACCCAGCGCAACTCGGTCTATACCGGGTACGGCGGGCATATCACCGAACTTCCAGTGATGCGCACTTACGCCACTCAGTGCTGCGCGGTAAAATGCATCATCGGTATGGTGCGGGGATACATAAAAAGAATGTATCAACGGAGGTCCCGTTGGGGTTCCTTTCCCCCACTTGCCGTGGCAAGCGCTACAGTTTTTTGCGAATAGATTTTTTCCCAATCCATAGCTGAATGGTACTTTGAAACCCTCCTGGATCGTTGTTGCTCCGGCGGTGTTGATAAATAAGGCTATCAGGCCGGTTACGAGTAAAAGTTTTAGGTGCATATTGATTCCGGTAATAGAAATTGAATAGATTAGGGGTTTAAATTCTGGGTTATGCGTTTTTCGGTCCTGTCTTGCATCGTTGCGCATGAAGGCATTATATAAAAAGAGATGATGGGGAGTATATATCCTTTAGCGGGTAATTTTGTTTAGCATCGACAACACTTATAAGGTGATTAGGTCTTAGTATTCGTATCCAGGGCGCAGGAAGTTATTCCCACCCTATGAATATAGTTTGATCAGCCTGGAATATTCTTTTTTACAGGACGGATAGTACATGCTCGGCCGAAATTTTCCATTGCGAACCGATACGGCTAAAGTTTAACCGTTTCATCACCCGATCGCTATAGTGCGATGAATTAAATGCCTGTTCAAACTCGATAAAGGCAAGGGTTTTGTTTTGGGGATAAACCTGAATATTGCTGATCCTGACCTCTATGGGTCCAGGGTGCATAATACGCCGGCGACGATTTTCGACCCAGGCATCGTGGGTCTCGAAATTTCGCCTGTATTCGCTAGAGTAAAAACCGATATATACCGCCATATTCTTATCGCTCCAGGCTTTCGCCCAGTTTTTTACCCGTTCGATCAGGAGTGTTTCGATATTAGCTATCTGTATCAGGCTATCTGGCGATGCAAGCGTATCCGTTTCCGGGTTATCGTCCCTGAACTCCACTTCGCGTAGCGCTACCAGTTCAATGTCGTAAGTATATTCTGCTAGTTCCTTTGATTCGCCGAGCGCAAGCCCGTATGCCTCTTTCGCAGTACCAGCATAGATGCGATTTAGATTTTTATAAGCAGTAGCATAGCTTTTGCGGGTATTGATTGCCTCGATCAGTAATTCGCTGGCTCGATCATAGTCGCCATCGGCCAGGTAAATCATCGCCAGGTTATTCCTGGGTTCGGGAAGATTCGGGTGTCGCTGGATAATATCCCGATAGTGTTTGCTGGCTTTCACGAGTTGTTCGTCCATCTGATAAGCATAGGCGGTCAGAAACTGGATTCTGACATGAGTGGGATTGCCGGTTAGCAATTGCTCTCCAGTTTGCGCTGCTTTTGCGAATTGATTTTGATCGATCAGAGAAGCCAGGTCTTGAACCGATGGGGCCGAGAAGGCAGCCTCGATAGAAATGACACAGAGAATTAATAAGATGAAGCGCCGCATTTTCAACGTGATAGACAGGAAGACGCGCTATTATAGCAAGGATCACTTTACATCTGAATGACCCAGAATAAATCAGAGGTTCTCTAGATATGCGACTGTACCTGGTCGATTCCAGTATTTATATTTTCAGGGCCTGGTTTGCAGCCGGTTCGAAGTGGGTCAATGTCGACGGGCAGCCTAACCAGGCATTTATCGGTTTTACCGACTTTGTCTACCGGCTGTTGACCGAGCGCGCGCCCGACAGGCTGGTATTCGCTTTCGATGAAAGTCTCAAACATTCGCAACGGAAATCGATTTACCCAGAATATAAGGCTAACCGTAATCCAGCGCCGGTGGAACTTAAACGGCAGTTCAGCTGGTGTCAGAACTGGATAGAAAACCTCGGGATTTCAAAGGTAAGTAGCGACACATGGGAAGCTGATGACTTGATTGGGACCCTGGCGACTCTGCATCGCTCACCCGAACTCGCTATCGTAATTCTAAGCGCTGACAAGGACCTGCTTCAGTTAATCCGTGAAGGCGATCTGTGGTGGACTTTTATTGGCGATAAGCGACTCGACTATCGCGGTATCGAAAAGAAATTTGGCGTAAAACCCGAGCAAATTTCAGAACTGTTGGCGCTGGCCGGGGACAAGGTGGACAATATTCCTGGAATCCCGCATATTGGGCTTAAAACAGCAGCCAACCTATTGCGCAAATTTCGCAATCTTGAAAATTTACGCCACAACCTGTCCGAAGTCGGTCGCATGAAATTTCGTTATGCGGGAAGGGTGCAGCAGTCCCTGGTAGAGCATGAATCAATACTCGATGTTTCCAGCCAGCTAACGCGTATCAATTGTCGGGTAGAGTCGATGCAAAATATCGACATAAAGTGCAAGCCTCCTGACCGAAAGCTGCTTGTGGACATGATGGAGTATCAGGCAATGGATCCAGTGCGAAAAAATAAATGGCATGCTTTTCTAGGTGAACAATGAGCATCATTGTATTGTTCAATAAGCCTCACCGCGTATTGTGTCAGTTCAGCCCGGTTGGAGGTAAAAGTACCCTGGCCGACTATATCAATATTCCGCAGGTCTATGCTGCTGGACGCCTCGATTACGACAGCGAGGGCTTACTGGTATTGACCGACGATGGCGAATTGCAGGCACGCCTGTCGAATCCGAAGTATAAGCAGGGCAAGCGCTACTTCGCGCAGGTTGAAAATATCCCCGAGGACGATGCCCTGGGCAGCCTGGAGCAAGGCGTGCATCTTAAAGATGGTATGACACGTCCGGCAAAGGTTAGCAAAGTCGACGAACCCGATTGGCTGTGGCCACGCGAACCGCCAATCCGACAACGACGCAATATACCCACACAATGGCTGAGGCTCGAAATTTACCAGGGCAAAAATCGGCAGGTGCGTCGCATGACTGCAGCCATCGGACACCCGACATTACGCTTGATACGTACGCGGGTGGGGGACTGGTCGTTGGAAGGGTTGCTACCCGGTGATTTTCGGCAACTATCCTTATGACTTCGACCGACTGGCAAGTAGTGCGCGAACTATTGACCGATAAAACCGGCGACGATATCGGCAGGCTTGAAGTACAGGAAGTGAGCGGGGGAGACATTAATCGGGCTTATCGACTAAGCGATGGTCGTCATCTATTTTTTGCCAAGACAAATACTCCTAATCGCTTGTCTATGTTCGAGGCTGAACTATGCGGTCTGAACGAGATTTTGCGTAGCGACAGTATCCGCGTACCCCGCCCGATCGGGTGTGGTATCGCCGGCGAGGTAGCGTTTATTGTCATGGAATATATCGACCTGTCTGGCAGGGCAGACGAAATCGAATTCGCCCATAAGCTTGCCGCGATGCATCGATACACGGGCAAACAATTCGGATTTATACTCGACAATACGATTGGTTCCAGCCCGCAACCAAACCCGAATGAAAGTAGCTGGGTAAAGTTCTGGCAGCAACAACGTCTGGGTTTCCAGCTGTCCCTCGCCAAAACGAACGGATATGGTGACGAACTGTATGATACGGGTATGCACTTAAACCAGCGTATTGGCGAGTTTTTCTCCAGCTATAAACCCGTGCCGTCGTTATTGCATGGCGACCTGTGGGGCGGCAATCAGGGCGCTGACATCAGCGGAGAACCGGTGATCTACGACCCTGCCTGTTACTATGGCGACCACGAGGCTGATCTCGCGATGATGGAGTTGTTCGGTCGACCGAGTGAGAATTTTTTCCGGGCTTACCAGGAAGTATTTCCAATCGATACGGGGTATTCGCAGCGCCGTGACCTGTATAACCTGTACCACGTACTGAACCATGCCAATTTATTTGGGGGAACCTATGCTGCTCAGGCACAGGGGATGATTACCAGATTGCGATAGACGGGGTCGCTGGGTCCGGGTCACAGGGTCAGGTCTTGTTATTTGCTTATAATTAACCGAAGGCGCAGGGGTTGATCAACGCATGACAACGTTAGTATTTTACCCCATTACCCCACCGGGACCATGGCAGGTTTCCTGTAATCGATCACCGATGCCGAGAATCAAGTCACTACTTTCGAATACGATACAGTGGGACGTGTGACCAAACAAATCCTGCCGGTGTCTGTTACCCCTCGGTCAACCGATCATAGTGTCGATCGCCCTGGAAATGCTTAACGCACGTCGCGTTAAATGGCTAAACCACGATAGCTGCCCTGCTATCAGCTTTTGTATTTCCTGGGGTGGGGCATTTATATTTAAAGAAACGTTTTATCGGCGCCGTTTTAGTCGGTGCTTCATTGGCTGCGCTCTATTTGGTCATCCCCAGAATGGTAGAGAGGGCCCTGCAAATTACAGAGAGAATCCAACGTGGCGAAGTTGAGCTTGATGTGGTTGCAATTACCGAATTATTATCCAGACAGGCAGCCGGCAATGAATCTCAACTACCTGATATTGCCGGGGCTGTCATAATCATTAGCTGGCTAATTGGTATAGTCGATTCTTATAGACGCGGTCATACGCAAGATAGATGGGGCCTGGATCGTTAATGGTAAATATTGTTTGATTTAACTGGCTGTTAAAACCTGTGTGATTCAGACCTGTGTATCCAGATAATTCAATGATTATCCGGAAACACAGTTTTTGCCTTTGAGCTTACTTCTATATAATGCCTCGTCTGCTTTACTAATTATTTCTTCTGAATTTAAGGAATTTTCCGGGTAACACGAAACACCGATACTGAGTGTTGACGATACGCGATTCCCATTAGCACTGAATGAGGTATTTTCAACAGCCTGTCTGATTCTTTCTGCAATTTCAAGAGCTTTACTTTGAATTGTTTCGGGTAACATAACCACAAATTCATCCCCACCATATCGAGCCAATATATCGGTCTCCCGCAGGCTGTTCTTTATCACTTGCGAGAGAGATATTATTAAACTATCGCCAACGGGATGGCCATATTGATCGTTGGTTTCCTTAAGGTTATCTGAATCTAGCATCATAATAGAAAATGGTCTTTCGTAGCGAACAGCCCGCTTCGCTTCAATTGAAAATTCACTACTAAATGCTCTCCTGTTTTTTATACCCGTTAATTCATCGGTGTCTGACAAAAGTGCCAGTTCGTCATGTGTAAGCTGGATATCTGCTGCCAACAGCGTGGTCACATACCCTACCAGCAGGATGGGGGAAAATAAGATCATCACTTCACTGAAATCTGAAAAAGAAAAACCGTCCCTGAGATAGGTAGATTGGGAAAGATAAAAATAAACCACGGTAATTAATATGAACTCCAGTAAGGTCATGACCTTACCTAGCGTCAAAGCACTGACCATAATAACAATGAGATACAAGCTAAGTAACGGGCTATCAATACCACCTGTGTTATAGACAACCCAGGAAATGAAAATAATCATGGCCCAGGTTTCGATAGCAAGTTTCCAGCGGGTTTCTTCGGTAAACAACTTGGAGTATCTAAATGAAAGGATAAATGCAGCAAATGTAATCATTGCTACAATGATTCCCCAGTCGTCGGTTACTACTGTAGAGGGGGCGACAAAATAGAGCAGGGTAAGAATTAGTAGCAACCACTCCAACTCGGCAATTGTTCTAGAAAACCCTCTTAGTTCAGTTTGTATAACCTTCATCATTGGATAAAACCTGACATGAGTTAATACTATTGTAGAAGAGAGCAAGATGCGTGGCAAGAATCGGCTAGCTGTAAGCTTGTAGAACTCGCTTCCCAGGGGAAGAACAACTGGTAACGGTGGATAACATTGTAGCCGGGAAAAGAAAAATAACGGGGTCAGGTCTTGTTATTTGCTAATAATTGATTATAATCCGACTTATGGCCAGACCCCTCAGGATAGAATTTGCAGGAGCTCTCTACCACGTCACCGCCAGGGGTGATCGGCAGGAAGATATCTTTAGTAACGATATTGATCGTAAAGCCTTTCTAAAAATTCTGGAACAGGTGGTCGAACGATTCAACTGGCTGATCCATGCTTACTGCCTGATGGACAACCATTACCACCTGTTAATCGAAACACCCGATGGAAACCTCAGTAAAGGCATGCGTCAACTCAATGGTGTTTATACCCAAACCAGTAATAGGAATAATAACCGGGTAGGGCATGTATTTCAGGGTAGATACAAGGCTATCCTGGTGCAGAAAGAATCCTATTTGCTCGAATTATCGCGTTATATCGTGTTGAACCCGGTACGTGCGCGAATGGTTAAAAGCGCCAGATCATGGCCGTGGAGTAGTTATCGCGATACCGCAGGCTATCGAGAATCACCGCAATGGTTAACGACTGACTGGCTCCTCGCTGCTTTTGGTAAAAGGCAATCGAGCGCACAGCAAAAATACCAGGTTTTTGTCGCGGCAGGTAAAAACCAGCCTTCCCC
>VAPB010047362.1_pt1 | contig 15502 bp, 17 predicted proteins | sample 3395101 | NCBI WGS metagenome assembly VAPB01 (sample SAMN08290433, study PRJNA428436) | hydrothermal vent metagenome | isolation source: Deep-sea hydrothermal vent chimney | place: Indian Ocean: Southwest Indian Ridge | reverse complement strand
TTTGATGACCTTCCTAGAATCTTGATGACCTACAATCCGTCCTATTATGTTGACTTTGTCGAAAAGGCAGGATTTAAATATGCCCGGGACCTGTGGGCTTATGAGTTGAAAGTGAAAGATTTCATGGAAAATATCGGTGACCGATTGGATAAACTCACTTCCCGGATCATGGACCGCAAGGAAATCACCATCCGTAATATCAATATGAAAAAGTATGATGAAGAAGTGGCCAAGGTAAAACTGCTCTATAACAGTGCCTGGGCTAAGAACTGGGGCTTCGTGCCCATGACGGATGCTGAATTTAGACAGATGGGTGATGAATTAAAAGCTGTGATAGACCCCGACCTGGTTTATATTGCCGAGAAGGATGGAAAAACCGTTGGCTTCAGCATCACTCTGCCCGATGTGAACCAGGCTCTGCATGCCGCACATCCCAAACCATCCACCCCGGAATGGTGGACGATGATCAAGTTGGTCTGGCATTGGAAAGTTGCCAAGAAAATCACCTGGGGCCGGGTACTGGTGCTGGGGGTCATACCAGAGTACCGGAAACTGGGCATAGATGCTCTGATGTATTATAAATCTGCCACGGCAATGAGAAAGAAAGGCATGAAAACAGCAGAGATGAGCTGGATCCTGGACAATAACGAGAAAATGAATCGACCCATAATTGCCATGGGCGGAGAAGTGTACAAAACTTATCGATTCTACGAAAAAGCTCTCTAGGATTTACCATTCAATTCCAGGCCAGGACCCCCCATGAATGACCATTACACGCTTCCAGGTAGCGGCATTAAGATCGTTCCCGCTACCTGGCGCGATTTAATGGATTTGCACCAGCTGGAAAAAGCTTGTTTTCAGCTCGATGCCTGGCCATTATTGGACGTTATGGGTGTACTGACCTTCCCTCAAATCATTCGCCTGAAAGCCGTCGAGGAAGTTAAAATGGTGGGCTTTGTCGCGGTGGATTTACGGCGCTCCCAACAAGTTGCCTGGATTGCCACTCTGGCAGTGTATCCTGAGTACAGGAAAACAGGCATTGGCTCAAAATTATTGAATGTCTGTGAAGGTAAAATTAATCTGCCGGTTATTCGCTTAAATGTTCGCCAGTCCAATCAATCTGCCATAGAGCTTTATCGTAAACACGGCTATCAGCAAGTGGATATTTGGAAATCCTACTATAAGGGCGGAGATAACGCGCTCGTCTTTGAAAAGATAATGTCTGATTGAAAATCCAGATGTAAATCCAATATATTCTCAAAGGCTCATGGTCTCAATTGCTCCCCATCTCGCTCTCATCTTCACTGCTATAATATAGCTCTATGGCGACCAACTCCTTTCAGCTCGATCCACCCCAATTGATCAACTCCCAGAGTGGTTTTGATGCTGCCGCTGCACACCTGGGCTCGGAAAAGTGTCTTGCTATTGATACCGAAGCCAACAGCCTATTTGCCTATCAGGAACAGGTATGCCTGATCCAAATATCCACTAAAGGGGCCGATTACATTATTGATACCCTGGCGTTGAAAGATTTTTCAGCTCTGGGTAAAATCTTCCAGGATCCAACCATTGAGAAGATCTTTCATGCATCCGAGTACGATATCTTGATAATGAATGATGATTTTGGTTTTAAGTTCTTTAATCTATTCGATACCATGCTGGCTGCTCAGATCTTGGGAAAAAAGAAGTTAGGCCTGGATGCCTTGCTTGAGGAATATGTTGGAATAAAGGTCAATAAAAAATATCAGCGGGCAAATTGGGGCAAACGGCCTCTCCAAGACGATATGCTCAAATATGCCCAGGTTGATACCCATTATTTGTTTCAAATTCGGGATATGCTCTGGGAAGAACTCAACACCAGGGGACTTGCTCCCATGGCTGAAGAAGATTTTAAACGGGCTTGCCTGGTCCACAGACATGACCCCGAGGGAAAGCTAGCCGTTTTCTGGCGCATCCGGGGAGCGAAAAAACTTTCTCCTCAAAAAGCTGCCGTACTTCTGAAGCTTTGTAATTACCGTGATGGGGCAGCCAGAAAAATCGATCTGCCCGTATTTAAGGTGCTCGGCGCTCAAAGCTTGCTGCGCCTGGCTGAACTCAGTCCAACCTCAGTTCCCCAGCTCCTCTCGCTGGACCTGGTGGATAAAAAATCCCTTCACCGCCACGCTGAGGGACTTGTTCGGGCAATCCAGGATGGATTAATAGCTCCTCCAGAGTACCCACCCCAGAGAGAACATATTGATGATTCTTATCTTGCCAGGGAAAAGGCTCTGCGGGAATGGAGGAAACAGACAGCCCGAAAACTAGATGTGAACTCTGCAGTTGTGCTTCCCCGGGAGGTACTTTACAACCTCATTTCTACCAATCCGAATACGTCATCTGACCTTGCTGAAGTTTTAGCAGATCTTCCCTGGCGTTTGGAAAGATTTGGGGAGGAAATACTGTCTATAATAAAAGAAGCCTAATGACAGGAGCTGATTGTGAAAATCTCATTTTTTGGAGCAGCCAGAACAGTAACCGGTTCCATGCATCTACTGGAAGTAAACGGGCACAAGATTCTGCTAGATTGCGGCCTGTTTCAAGGAAGAAGAAAAGAAAGTTTTACCCGCAACCGCTCTTTTCCGTTTAATCCTCAAGACCTCGACGCCGTCATTCTTTCCCACGCCCATATCGATCACAGCGGTAACCTTCCCAACCTGGTAAAACAGGGTTTTGATGGACCGATCTATACCACCCACGCCACATCTCACCTGGACAAGATCATGCTGCAAGACTCCGGATATATCCATGAGAAGGATGCGGAGTATCTCAATAAAAAACTCCTTAAACAAGGCAAGCCTCTGATAGAACCTTTATATACCAAAGAGGACGCATCCAGGGTGGACCCACTCTTTAGATGTGTTTCCTATGGAGAATCATTTGAACCCGTGCCGGGTGTTAAAGTCCACCTGGTTGATGCCGGCCATATACTGGGATCAGCTGCCGTGGTTCTTGACATTGAAGAATCTGGAAAAACGCGCCGGCTGTGGTTTTCTGGCGATATCGGAAGGCCGGGGTTGCAGTTGATCCGCGATCCTGAGCTGCCTGTTAAGGCGGATTTCCTGATCATGGAATCCACTTATGGTGATACAAAAAAACGGGGCCTGGACTCCGCCATACTCGAATTCCGGGAGGTGGTCAAGAAAACCATAAAAAGGAATGGCCGGATAATTATTCCTGCTTTTGCTGTGGGTCGAACCCAGGAATTAGTTTACACCCTGCACAAAATGATAGAAGAAGGAGATATTCCAGAAATCCCTGTTTTTGTAGATAGCCCCCTGGCCATTCGCGCTTCCGGGATCTTCCGAGAATTTCCGGATTGTTTTGATGATGAGACCAGGGAATTTATCGCCCAGGACAAACACCATGCCGCCCTTGGTTTCGAAAGGCTGAAGTACACCTTGTCTGTAGAAGAATCCAAAGCAATCAATTTCACCAAGCCGCCTTATGTGGTGATTTCCGCCTCAGGCATGGCTGAAACCGGTCGAATTCTTCATCACCTCAAGAATCATATTGGAGATTCCAGAAATACCATTGTGATTGTCTCCTGGCAGGCACCCCACACCCTGGGCAGGCGCCTAGCAGAAAAGAAAAAGGAAATCAAGATATTTGGTGAACCCTATAAACGTCGGGCAGAAGTAGTGACCATCAACGGATTCTCTGCCCATGCCGGCCAGGATGGTTTGCTGGATTACGTCAAGGCAACCAGGAATACTCTCCAAAAAGTCTTCCTGGTGCATGGCGAAGCCCGCGGAGCAGAACCTTTGATGGAAAAGATCAAAGAGCTGGGTATAAAGGATGTCTACTATCCTGACAGGGGTGAGGTATTAAATTTATAACAGATGATGGGTGGGAAAATAATCAGCCAATCCGTTAAGAAGGTATGCGCCCAACAAACCGGACAAAAAAATAAGTACCTTCTTTTGAGTAATATAACAAATTGCCCCTATTAATTCCTCGGCGCCAGTTTATTGATCCATGAGATTAAGAATGGATACCCCTTTCTGGCAGACTTTAGTCCATCCCAGACATGGATTGAAATCCTCAGAGGGGACATCCAGCACAAACAGCCGGATGTCCGAGCGTCAATCTTCATTGACGCTAATGATATAGTCGATCAATAGGATCAGGAGAAAGTTTACGTCCCTGATAAGGGACGTTTGGTCTGAGTGAAAGCGAAGACCCTTCTGAGGACTTTAGTCCCTGAGGTAAGACAAAAAACACCTCTAAAATTGAAAATACGTGAGGGGTGTTCTTAATTTTTTGTATTGTTTTTAGGATTCAGTGCAAAGATACCGGTTTGCCTTGTTTCAAGGCCAGGATGCCAATTGGAGCTTCCAGCTGTCGGCCCAAAACAGGGCATTTCACCCGCAGCAGAAAAAAGACCTTTTCCCCTTCTTCGTCCAGTGTCTCGTAATTCGCCTGGCCTTTAGATATAACCAGGTTTGATCTTTCAAATAATTCCTGGAATTCAGAAGAACACTGACTGAGAATTGTACCCGGCGATTGAGACCCAGTTTCAATTACTTCGGCAACTTCATCTATTCCAGCAGCCAGGGCATCCTCCAGAGTGGCATCATTTAATATTGGCCCGCTTTTGACTGCATAAATTACCGGGATATCCAACGTTTCAATAAAGACCCTGTCGAAGATCGTCTCCCCCACATTGTCAGCCAGGTATAAGATGTGAGGAACTTCTTTGATCCTTTGTTGGAAGGCTTTTAAATCTCCTCCCATTAGTTCACCCTCAACAGTGTCTTGAACCTCCTGCCAGAGGTCATAATCGTTGCTGTGGATAATATCAATCACATTTCCAGCAGCGCTGATCTTTAATCCTTGTTCCAAAGCATCAGGTCTTTCGTGAATCAATCCCCTGAGCTGATCGATGAAACTTAATGCCAGTTTATGATTAGCGGTTTTCTCCTCCTTGTAGAAATCTTCTATGCCAAGAGATTTCCTTAAAGCTCGGTTTGTTTCACCGGCAATTTCTGATGGACTAAGAGAGAGGTCTGCATCCTTCAAAATTTGAAGGACATTCTTGAGGCTCTGGATTTGGACTTCACGGGAAAGTTCTGTTTCTTTTACAACGGTAGAAGCCTGCCGGAAAAGACACTCAAAACATTCAGGATAAGTTTTCATAAATCAGCTATCCCATCTGAACTTCAGGGATCACTTCCTGAATGTATTGCCTGATTTCTGCATCGCCTTTCAAGTTCAGGGCTTTTTCTGCAACTGTCCGGGCTTTTTCCATAGAGATCGAGCGGATCAGCTTTTTTGCAAACGGTATCGCCGGAGGATTCATGCTGAATTCATCCAGGCCCAAACCGAGCAGGATCGGTATGGCTAACAATTCCCCGGCCATTTCTCCACAGAGTCCGACCCATTTGCCTTTAGCGTGGGCAGCATCAATGACGCCCTTGATCAGGCGGAAAACGGCCGGCTGGAAGCCCGAAGCAATCTGAGCCACATGGGCGTTAGTGCGGTCAGCAGCCATAGTGTATTGGCTGAGATCATTTGTGCCGATAGAAAAGAAATCCACCACTTCCGCCAATTGATCGGCAATGATGGCCGCAGAGGGAATTTCAATCATGATGCCTATATCCATTTCGTCTGCGACTTTTTGTCCTTCGGCGTGCAATTCCTCCCGGCATTCTTCAAGGACTTTCCTTGTTTGCATTACATCATCAACTGTGGCAATCATTGGAAACATTAACTTCAGATTGTTGCCGTAACCTGCCCTCAAAGCAGCTCTGAGCTGGGGTTTAAAAATATCTGGTCGGGACAGGCACAACCGGATGGCACGCACGCCAAGGAATGGATTGGCTTCAGGCGGCATTTCGATATAGGGTATATTCTTGTCTCCACCAACATCAAGGGTTCTCAGGATGACCGGTTTGTCGCCAAATGCGTCTGCAATGGCTTTATAGGATTGATATTGTTCTTCTTCGGTTGGCAAACTGGTCCGTTCCAAATAGAGAAATTCCGAGCGCAGTAAACCCACTCCTTCGGCACCTGCTTCCAGAGCAGGCTGAATCCCCTCTTCGCTGCCGATATTAGCTACAACTTCAACCTGATGCCCATCAGTTGTAATGGCCGGTTGATGGCTGATGGCTTCTGCTTCTGCTTGGACTTTCAGGAATCTTACTTTCCGTTCGTTGAAACCTTTTAGCGCTTTTTCATCAGGACCAATTATGATCTTTCCGGCATCTCCATCAATGACAAGATCGTCTCCTGTATTGATTTTTTCTACTTCTTGACCTGCGCCCACAACTGCCGGGATACCCAGCCCCCTGGCCAGGATCGCAGTATGAGATGTTGAACCGCCTTCAGCGGTGCAGAACCCTAATACTAAATCCTTATCCAGCATTACAGTATCAGAAGGGGTTAAATCCAGGGAAACGATAATGGAGGGGGATTTTAAATCTGCTGCGGGGGAATCCAATAAACCCAGCAGATTCCTCAGGCATCGGGATGAAACATCCCTGATATCCAATGCCCTGGCGCTGAGATATTCGTCTTCAATAGCTTCCAGCTGCTGGGCATAACTCTCTGCGGTCTCAAATAAGGCTGTTTCAACATTGATCAGTTCAGTTTCCACACGGGATTTTACAGTTGCCAGAAGTTCCGGGTCTTCCAACATAAGCTTCTGGGCGCTAAAAATTTCAGCAGCTTCATCCCCCAATTCTTCTTTGGCCTTTAAAAAAGCTTCATCCAGTTGTTCCAGGGTTGTTTCCCGGGCTTCAGCATACCGCTTCAACTCCGCTTCTGGATCCTGGATGTTACAGGGTTCAATGACAATATCTTCCCTGTTAAAAACATAGGCTGGTCCGATCGCTATTCCATAAGAAGTAGGTATTCCAGAGATTGATTTCATCATTGCTCGCCAAAATTATTCAACACCAGCTCCTCCAGCGCGCTTAGAGCTGCTGCTGCATCATCGCCCTCTGCCTTGATGGTGATCTTGGAATCTTTGTGGGCGCCCAGAGTCAGAACAGCCAGGATGCTCTTGGCATTCACGGTAGTTTCGCCATGAGTTACTTCTATATCGCTAGAAAATTTGGCTGCCGTCTGAACAAACATCGAGGCCGGGCGGGCATGAAGGCCTACTTCGTGAATTATGGTTAATGTGATTTCCGGCATGGTCTCTCCTGCTAATAGTTCATCAAAATTGGATTTTCAAAAATTGCCTTGAGATCCGCAATGAAATGGGCGGCAATGGATCCATCAACGATACGGTGATCGGCTGAAAGGGTAAAACGCATAATGGGCCTGACAGCGATGGCGCCATTTTCCAAGGCAATCACATCAGAAGCAGTAGCGCCTATAGCCAGGATGCCGGCTTCTGGCGGGTTGATGATAGCGTTAAACTGCTCCACCCCAAATGGTCCCAGATTGGTAATTGTAAAAGTACCTCCTCTTACATCGGCACCAGTGAGAGCTTTGTTCCTGGCCCGTGTTACCAGGTCATTGCTCTCTAGGGCAATCTCACTGATCCCTTTGAGGTTGGCATTCTTGACCACGGGCACGATCAACCCGTTCTCCAGTGCCACAGCAATTCCGATATTGATATCCTGATGGAGATGAATGGCATCATCAACCAGGGAGCTGTTCATCATGGGATGATCAGCTAACACCATTGCCACCAATTTTACCAGCATGGCAGTTACAGATACTTTTTGTTCACCCTTTTCTAGAGCCAGCTGATTATAATCGCCCCGAGCCTGGTTAAAGTTGCTCATGTCCACCCGGGACGTGAACGAGATATGGGGTATGGATTGATAACTTTCAGTCAACCTCTCGGCAATTGTCCGGCGCATTCCGATCAAGGGAATACTCTCACCGCTCAGCGCTGGCTTCACTGAAGGCAGACCCGGTTGAGATTGATATTTTTCCACATCAAATCCCTGGATCCTGCCGCCGGGACCGCTTCCTTTAACTAATTGCAGGTTTATTCCTTTGAGGCGGGCGATTCTCCTGGCAGCTGGAGATGCGATGATATCTCCCTGTCGAACAGGGGCTTCTGCACCCTGAAGAGCTGCTTCGATATCACCTTTGGTTACTTTTCCTCCGGATCCCGTTGGAGTTACTGCGCCCAAATCCAATCCATGTTCCGCAGCCATTTTCCGGGCAACCGGAGTTGCCTGAACATCACTCGCCGCGGGTACTACTGCTGTTTGGGCAGCCTCACTGGCTGCCGGGGGGGGAGCTGAGCTGATCTCCGGAAGTTCTTCCCCTTCCTCTAGAATATAGGCAATTACAGTCCCGATCGGGACGGTTTCACCGGGATGGGCAGAAATTCCATTGAGAATTCCTGTCCCAGGTGCTTCCACATCTATGGCGATCTTATCTGTCTCAATGACCAGGATGGTTTCGCCTTCTTCTACCTGCTGCCCGTTGGTTTTTAACCATTCGACAACTGTACCGGTTTCCTGGTCCATGTCCACTTTGGGCATGATCATTTCAAGAGCCATATTACACCTTTAGGGTTGCCAGTTCTCTGGCTTTTTCGACAATATTTTCAACCTGGGGAACTGAATTGTATTCCAGATCCCTGTTATAAGGAATAGGAACTTCCTTGCCAGCCAGGCGGATAATGGGGGCTTCCAGGTATCCAAAAGCCTCACTTTCTGCGATCACTCCTGCCAGCTCACCACCAAATCCACCCGTCTTCACCGCTTCGTGCACGATCAACACCTTACCGGTCTTTTTCACAGAATTGACAATTGTTTCCGTGTCCAGCGGTCGCAGCGTGCGGGGGTCAACAACTTCAACCTCAATACCTTCTTTGGCCAGCTCTTCCGCGGCCTGCAAAGAACGCTGGACCATGATCGCGGTGGCGACAATAGTAAGGTCTTTGCCAACCCTTTTGATATCCGCTTTGCCAAGCGGAATTTCGTAGAGCTCTTCGGGAACATCTCCCTTAGTCTTATAAAGAAGTTTATGTTCAATAAAAACAATCGGGTTATCGTCCCGGATAGAAGAGACCAATAACCCTTTGGCATCGTAAGGCGTGGTGGGCATGACAACTTTTAAACCCGGAACATGCACAAACCAGTTTTCAAAACTCTGGGAGTGGTGCTCTGCTGCTCCGGTCCCGGAACCGGCTGGAGTCCGCAGAACCAGGGGAACTGTGATTTGTCCGCCAAACATGAAACGCAGTTTGGCTGCCTGGTTCACTAATTGCTCCGAGGCCAGGGTGGTGAAATCCATAAACATGATTTCAGCGATAGGGCGCATGCCGATCAAGGCTGCGCCGGTTGCCGCACCTGTTAATGCCAGCTCTGTTATGGGTGTGTCCAGAATACGTTCCGGACCAAATTTTTCCAGCATGCCGTGGGAAACCTGAAAGGCTCCTCCGTATTCCCCGATATCTTCTCCAATCATGAAAACCCTGGAATCTCGTTCCATTTCCTGGGTCATTGCTTCCCGTATAGCTTCTAAATATGTGATCTCTCTCATGGCGCGTAAACCCCTTCTTCCAATGTTTCAATTGCCGGATCCGGACTGGCTTCCGCAAATACGCGGGCTGATTCAATGTCCGCATAACCTTGTTCTTTGATATCCTCAACTTCTTTTTTAGAAAGTATTTTCTCACTGATACAATATTTCTGAAATTTCAGAATGGGGTCCTTTTTCTTCCATTCTTCGATTTCATCCTTGGTGCGATAAAGGTTGCGATCGCTCTTAGAGTGTCCCCGCCAGCGATAAGTATCATTCACAATTAATGAGGGTCCTCCTCCTTCGCGAGCTCTTTTTACAGCAGCTTCAACTGCAGCTTGAACTTCTAACAGGTCATTTCCATCGGTTGAACAGCTTTCAGCCATGCCATAGATCTCCCCATGGGCAGCGATTTTTTTACTAGTTGTCCAATCACTGGCTGCAAACGACATGGCATACTGATTGTTCTCACAAATAAAGACCACCGGAACCTGAAAAAGAACTGCCAGGATCATTGACTCGTGAAAAGCGCCTGTTGATGCAGCGCCGTCGCCGAAGAACGCCAGCAGGACCCGATTTTCCTTTTGCATTTTTAAGCCAATTCCCACCCCAACAGCCAGGGGAATCCCACCTCCGACAACACCGTTGGCGCCTAAATTACCTCCAGCGACATCGGCAATATGCATGGAGCCTCCCCGGCCCCGGCAGTAACCATTTTCCTTGCCGTAAAATTCTGCCATCATTAAATTCAAATCCGCCCCTTTGGCAATACACAGACCGTGTCCCCGGTGATGGCCGATAATAAAGTCTGTCGGTTCCAGGGTGCTGATAGAACCGACAGCAGATGCCTCCTGCCCGATCGACAGGTGCATCGTCCCATGGATCTTTCCTGCCATGTAGCTTTTTTCAGCCTGTTCTTCAAAAGCACGAATTTGGTACATTTGCAGCAAATAATCCTCTGCATTTTTCTTGGTCAATTTCATTCTATATTACCTCTCCAATAAATCTGTCATTTCTGAAGCCAGCTTATCAAGTTCCTGGTCATCTATTGAATAACTATGCTCTTTAGTAGGGAATAATCCACCTTCCACTTCTTCCCGGAACTGGGTTAATACTCTGACAATAATATCAGATAAATCTATATACACTTTAAGGAATTTTGGTGATAATTCCTTATATAATCCCAGCATATCCTGGGTCACCAGAGCCTGGCCGTCACAAGCTGGGCCGGCACCAATACTGATGGTGGGTATTTCCAGGCTTTTAGTGATCACCTCGGCCAATCTGATGGGTATACATTCCAGGATAACTGCACATGCCCCGGATTCAGCAAAGGCTATGACATCCCTTAATATGGCCGATGCGCCACTGGCTGTTCTGCCTTGAGTGCGGATAGTTCCGGAGCGGACGATGTTCTTCTTTGTGATTCCCACATGAGCTATTAAGGGTATTCCTGCCTTGACAATAGCTGCTGCTTTACCAGCATCTTCCCGGGTACCTTCCAGGTGAACCCCATCAGCTTTACCGTCTTTCATCATACGAACTGCAGTTCGGACTGCACTCTCATCAGTTTCATAAGAACCAAAGGGAAGTGTTGTGATTACTAGAGAGTTTCCAGCGCCGTTGCGAACAGCCTGGGTATGGTAAATCATCTCTTCCACGCTAACCGAGACTGCTTCCGGACGTCCCAGCCCAACGGCCCCAACCGCATCGCTGACTAGAATCACATCAACCCCTGCCTGGTTGATGAATTTTGCCATGGCAAAATCATAAGCAGTAAGCAGGGTTATTCTCTCGCCTCGCCGTTTCTTACTTAACAGCGAAGAGGGCGTTATTTTTTTCATTTTGCCAGCCTCCTTATGCTTTACCTTGGATTATTTCTTTGTGGAGCCAGGCAACAGATCTTCCAGATCTATGTGTGGACCGGGAATAATGCGGGTGGAAATGACTTTTCCGAGCTTGGAAGCAGCTTTGCGTCCAACCCCCAGAGCAGTCCGGACTGCGCCAACATCTCCCCGGACCATTACAGTAATATATCCTCCACCAATAGCGCGTTTGTAAAGCAAATCAACATTGGAAGATTTTGCCATGGCGTCAGCTGCTTCAATACTGCTCACCAATCCCCGGGTTTCAATCATACCCAGTGCTTGATTTCCAATTACATCCTGCTTTTTATTTTCAGCCATCGATCAATCTCCTTGATAGCAAATTTAAATAGGTTCTATTTTTTATAGGTAAGTTTGTCGTCAACTGATAACGAATCCAGAATTCCGACAATGACTGCGTCAACAGGTTTGTTTCCATCTCCAGAGGCAATCCTGGCAGTACTTCCCTTGACTACCATTACCAGCTCTCCTGGACCAGCCCCCACAACATCCTGGGCAATATAAACATCCCCAGATGCTTTTCCTGCCGGATCTGCATCTCTTACCAGAAGTAGTTTGCTGTCATCAAGGCGAGGTTCTTTTTCAGTAGAAACTGCTGCGCCTACTACTATCCCTATCTTCATATTAGTCTCCTCGTTTGATGATCTTGCCCATCAGATCTACCAGTCTGTTCACAGGAGCCGAACTATCTGGATCACTGACCAGATCAGCCTTAGGGGCGATCGCAGTTACCCCAGATGGTCCTTTCCTGTTCCCGGACTGACATCCCCGGGGTTTGTTATAAGACTGGCTGACAACCTGCGTCTGCCTGGGAGCTGCTGCCGGAGGTGAAACAGGAACCAGGGTATCACTCCCCTTCTCTTCAATCAAAGTGACATCCAGCTGTTCCGCTGTCTCCCGGGCAAAATCAGTGAGGGAGGTATTGGGACCAAGTTCAAGCTGATAGATTCCCTTGGCTGCCAACGCCTCAATGTCTTTGGCAGTATAGTAAATATTCATGAGTTTATTTATCTCTACCTTCCAGGGAATCAATCGCTGATATGGCAGCATCCCTGGATTGCCTGACTGCGGATTCAGATCCTGAGATCATCAAACGTCCATAGGCACCGTTGGATGTATAGTGATTCAGAGTGATGCCGGCTGCTTTTTCAGCTTCGTTGGCTGCCAGAACAATATAGGCTGCCGGGACAACTTCAATCACGCAGAAGGTCTGAAAAGCCAGAATAAGTCCGCCAGCATTGCGGGCGTTTATGAGCTGGGCTTCATAAGGATGAATTCCGGTTGTCATGTTGGATGAAAGAACCTTCGGTTTGAGCCGATCAGCTTCTTTTAATCCAATTGATTCCAGAACTTTTTTACCGGTGTATTGAACAGCTTCCTGGTGGCTGGAATGGATTTCCAGAAAACCGTATTCACGTCCCATATTTAGATACCCGGGCTGTACATCAGTGGTTTTTAAGGCCACATCCATCACCTGATAAACCTCTGCAGCTGGAGAAATCTCGATGTATAACTGAGCATCTCCTTCGATGGGTATCATCCCCAGAGTGCGTTTTCCTGTAAACGCTGCAAACTGGGGTTGCATGCTGTCAACCATCACATATGTTCGCAATTGCATGTTATTTTCCTTTACTTATTTTTAGGCCTCAGAACCGGTTCAATCCGCAGAAAGCCTGACAACTTTTACCTCGTCAGGAAGTAGTTTTTCCACATTCTTATGAGGTCGGGCAATTACATGGACAGCCACAAGATCACCGGCTGCTTTGGCAGCAGCTGCTCCGGCATCAACAGCTGCCCTGACGGCACCTATTTCTCCCCGGATATAGACGGTGACATAACCTCCACCGCTTTCTTCCTGGCCATACAGTTTTACCTTTGCAGTTTTGATCATGGCATCAGCTGCTTCTATTGATGCCACCAGGCCTTTGGTCTCAACCATACCAAGTGCGTTCATCGGAAATTCATTATCCATAACATCACTCCTTTGAGAGAGTCTATCTCACTTTACTCTGACAATATATTTTGGGCTGCTGTCATTGCTGCCCCGATCTCGACTGCCGTACCTTCTCGATGTAAGGCAGCGCTGGTAGCTGTTAATAAACCCAGGACATTGTTGCTGTTGAGCTGGGGTAGTTGAGCAACGTCCAGGTAAAAACTGGTGGGGGAATCCAATCCCACAGCTGCTTTTTCTCCCAGTCCCAGGTTAGCTTGAATTAGATCAACTAGATCCTGATTGTTTACACCCTGAGGTGTGCTGATCTCTGTTTTGGAATCCAGGCAGAAGCGGGCAGGAGAATTGCATCCCGGACATTCCCTACCGTCAACTGTCAGATCTAATCCCATTTCGCTGATTCCCCAGCGGATAGCTTTGGCAGCTGTGTCCTGAAACTGATTAGCAGGACTGGCATCACCAAACCTGTAAGCGTTAATGGCTGCCCTGAATTTTCGGGCTGTGGCGGCTGGATCTGGAGTCTCCCGGATCGCCCGACCGATCACAAAAATGGAAATATCCACTCCCTGGAAGAAAGGAATCATGTCCAATCCCAGCCCACCGGCAACAGAAATCTTAAATCCCATCCGGATTAATTCCTGAATCGTCGCCAGGTCATTTTCATCCCAGGAGCGGGACAGATTTCCTTCATCCCAACCGCGGTGGTAAACCATGCGTTCTATACCAATACTGCGCCATTCCATGGCCCGGGAAATTATGTCTCGAATGCCTGTCAACTCAATGAACATTTCTTTTCCTGGACGCGAATTAGCTTCCTCCAGGGCAAGTTTGATAGTATCAAGAGGTGCTGCGCCTAGCACAGTCATCCAATCGGCTCCGGCATCAAAGGCCATTTTCGCTTCGCCGCCGCCCACATCAGGTGACTTAATATCAGCCAGGATCAGGTTATCCGGACACATCTCCCGGATAATTTTCACGGCCAGCATGCCTCCGCCCTTGGTCAGCGGGGTTCCGATTTCCAAGATATCCACTTCTTTATGGACGATTTGAGCCATAGCCAGGGCAGGGGCAAGATCAAAATAATCTAAGGCCAATTGTAATAAGGGTTGTTTTGACATAAAGGTTTTATTCTCCTTTCTAGTCCTGTTTAGCCTGATATTTGCTCCAACCTGCTTCCATCTGAGCCCGAATATATTTACCTGCTTTTTCTACGATCTCCACCGCATCTGGAAACTCTTCCGTCCATAGTTCCAGAACAACAGGCGCTTGAAATCCCATTTCTGCTAATTTCTCGAAGGCATCAACAAAAGGAACTTTGCCTTCTCCCGGGGAAACGTACCGCAGCTGTCCAGGCAGGGTGTCTTTGACATGCAGCGCGGCAATATGTCCTTTGACATACTCCAATTGGGAGACCACATCAACTCCAGCAAAAATCAGGTTCCCTAAATCTGGATAACTCTGGAACCAGGGTGAATTGAAATGTTGGACATACTCCATCACTCTGGGTAAAGTGTTGATCTGGATATCCCAATTCTCCAACGCGAGCATTATCCCTGCACCGCTGGCCCATTCAAATCCTTTTCCAAGGTTTGTTAAGTAATAGTATTGCGAATTCTGGTCGCTTTCCTCGTAATAGTTATCTGCCCCCGGGACCAGAATGATGCGAATATTCAACTCAACCGCTAGGTCTATCGCTTTTTTGAATATATCTAATGCCTTTTCACGGGTTTCAGGAACCTTGCTGCCCAAAGGAAAACGGCGGTGGGCGCTGAGACTTAGAGATTGAATCTTCACGCCAGTCTGTTCTATGGTATTCAGCAAATCTTTTTTCTCTTTTGTAGTCCAATCCAAGCGCTCGATACGCTCATCAGAATCATCAATAGAAATTTCCAAAAAATCAAATCCTGTCTGCCTGGTTAGCGTTAAGCGCTCATTCCAAGACAGGTTTTTGGGCAGAGCTTTTTCGTACAAGCCGACCGGGATGAAGTTCAGGTTGCTGATCCAATTTTCTTCCATAAGATTCAATATTCACATATGTGAGTTATAATTCACATATGTGAATATTGTATGGTGTAAAGCGCGGTTTGTCAAGGGCGAATATCTGCCTTCAACCGCAGAATACGTGGAAGAATTAATTAACCTCGCAGGGCATTAAATGCTCAACGCCTGGATGGGGTTGGGATTTGTTTCT
>VAPB010025220.1_pt1 | contig 15542 bp, 28 predicted proteins | sample 3395101 | NCBI WGS metagenome assembly VAPB01 (sample SAMN08290433, study PRJNA428436) | hydrothermal vent metagenome | isolation source: Deep-sea hydrothermal vent chimney | place: Indian Ocean: Southwest Indian Ridge | reverse complement strand
GATTTGCCGGTCACCCAATGTGGGATTGCCCGGTCACGATAAATGGGATTTGCTGGTCACTTAATTTGGGATTACGTGGTCACTTGCGGTGGGATTAAGCAGTTGAGTTTGCAGTAGTTGTAGATATTCAACATCTTTCATAATTCCTTTAATTTCTTTGTTACTTTTTGTACGCACGAAAAAGTAACCAAAAACGCGCCCTGTGAAGACTTCAGGTGAGAGAAACCAGCTGGAGTCTTCAATGGGGAATTAAAACAACAAACTCTCTCTGAAATACAATTAAAAAATGATTATCTAAATTATCATAAATAAATAAGAAAAAGCGTTTACAGTTACTGTAAACGCTTTTAGTGGCTAATGCATTTAGTAGTGAATCAAAAATTTCTAAAAATCCTCAGTCTGATTTTTTCTTCTCTTCTTTTGCCTTTTTCTTCTTTTCCTTCTTATCTATCATAGCCTCGTAGTCAACAAATTCCAGAACAGCCATTGATGAACAATCTCCCTGACGAGTCCTGGTCTTTATAATACGCAAGTAACCGCTTTTCCTGCTTTCAAGCTTTGGAGCAATTACTGTAAAAAGTTTCGTGATTATATTCTTGTTGGGAATCTGTGAAAGAGCCCTTCTCCTGGAGTGCAGGTCTCCTTTTTTACCAAGGGTTATAATGCGTTCAGCTACTTTTTTTGCTTCTTTCGCCTTTGCAACTGTAGTTTCGATTTTCAGATGTTCAAACAAAGAAGTCACCAGACCCCTTAAAAGGGCTTTTCTCTGGTTTGTATTTCTGCCAAGTCCCCTGCCAGCCAGTCTATGACGCACTATTCCTTCCCTCTGGCTGAAACTGCTTCCTCAAAAGTATCTGAATCTATCCTCATGTTAAAATGTAATCCCATAGATGAGAGCACTTCTTTTATTTCATTTAATGATTTCCTTCCGAAGTTCTTTGTTCTGAGCATTTCAGACTCAGTTCTCTGCACAAGATCGGCAATTGTACTCAAATTAGCATTCTTTAGACAATTGTATGAACGTACTGAAAGCTCAAGTTCATCAACACTTCTGAGCAGGTTATCATTAAAGACAGGAGAATCGACGTCCTCCTGTAGTTCATCAGCCTCTGGTTCCTTAACAGGCGGTTCTTCTTCAAGAGCAAACAGGGCAATATGACTTTTTATGATACCAGTGGCCTGAGTAAGTGCCTGTTGGGGAGTAATGCTTCCATCTGTCCATATCTCAATAATAAGCCTGTCATAATCTGTTGAACGTCCAACCCTTGCATCTTCAACCTGGAAATTTACTTTTTTTATCGGGGTAAAAAGTGAATCTATTGCTAAAACATCCACCGCCTGATCTTCTGTCTTGTTCATCTCAGAAACTGTATACCCTCTGCCTTTCTTGACAGTGAGATCCATTTTCAATGTAACATCTTTTCCAATCGTAGCAATATGCAGATCCGGGGTAAGAACTTCTACATGAGAACCTGTAATAATATCCTTTCCCTTAACAGTTCCAGGCCCTTTAAACTTAATTGCAACAACCTTCGGTGCATCAGAGTGCAGTTTGAGCCTCAACTGTTTAATATTCAATATGATATCTACTACATCTTCTTTTGCCCCCGGGATAGTTGAAAATTCATGAAGCACATTGGGCATTCTTATAGAAGTAACCGCAGCCCCTTCAATAGAAGACAGCAAAACTCTTCTCAATAAATTCCCTACAGTTATACCAAAACCTTTTTCAAAAGCTTCAGCATGAAATTTACCATAAGTATTTGTAAGGCTTTCAGAATCAACTTCTACCTTTTCAGGCACCTGAAAGCCTTTCATTTTTAGATCCATGGAACCCCCTTGTACAAATACCGATTACACTGACTTTAAACAGGATAGTACAGATTTTTTCCTGAAGTTTTATTTTTCAGTCTACTCAATCAGTGCTTTCGAATCTGTGAAACTAATTATTTTATTATTTTGAATATAATTCAATTATCAGCTGTTCTTGAACAGGTAACTGGATTTCCTCACGTGAGGGGAGATGAAGTATTTTACCTTTCAGCTTCTCTATGTCCATTTCAATCCATGTAGGAATACCCCTATGTTCAGCCTTGGCTATATTGTCCTTTATGGAAATAAGTTTCTTGCTCAGTTCCTTGGGGCTGACAATATCACCGGCACGAACCAAATAAGAAGGAATTGTTACCCGTTTATCATTTACCATAAAGTGACCGTGTGTTACAAATTGTCTTGCCTGTCTTATATTTGAAGCAAACCCAAGGCGGAAAACTACATTATCAAGTCTGCTCTCCAGTAATTGTAAAAGATTGCTTCCCGTAACCCCCTTCTTTTTTTCAGCCAGGTGAAAATATCTTTTAAACTGCTTTTCAAGAACACTATAAGTCTGTTTGACTTTTTGTTTTTCCCTGAGCTGCAGTCCATAGTCTGAAAGTTTTCGTCTCCTGGGTCCGTGTACCCCGGGAGCATATTTTCTTCTCTCAACAGCACACTTATCAGTGTAGCATCTATCTCCCTTTAAGAAGAGCTTTTCACTCTCCCTCCGGCATAACCTGCACAACGCATCTGTATATCTGGCCATTTTAGACTCTTCTCCTTTTAGGAGGTTTAGTCCCGTTATGAGGGACAGGAGTTACATCCTTGATAAGATTTATTTCAAGGCCAGCAGCCTGAATAGCTCTGATAGCAGATTCTCTGCCTGCGCCGGGACCTTTTATAAAAACATCTATCTGTCTCATTCCAAAATCCCTCGCCTTTTTGGCAGCAATATTAGATGCTATCTGTGCAGCATATGGCGTACCTTTTCTTGAGCCCTTAAAACCCTGTGCACCTGCTGATGACCAAGCGATCACATTACCATTTTGATCAGTGATTGTAATTATAGTGTTATTAAAAGTCGCCTGTATATAAGCTGCACCTGCATGTACTACTTTCTTATCTTTTCTGCCGGTTCTTTTTCTCTGAGCCATTAAACCCCCTTCTTTTTCATAGCTATCGCTTTTCGCGGCCCTTTACGGGTACGGGCATTAGTCTTTGTTTTCTGGCCTCTCACAGGCAGTCCTGATTTATGTCTACTGCCCCTGTAAGAACCTATATCAATAATTCTTTTTATATTCATGGAAATTTCACGCTTCAAATCCCCTTCAATCTTATGATCTTTATCAATGACATTTCTTATCTTAAGGCCCTCATCATCAGTCAGGTTTTTAACTCTTTTGTTAGGATCCACCCCTGCTGCTTTAAGAATTTTTTGAGAGTTAGTCCTGCCGATACCAAAAATTCTTGTAAGCCCGATTTCTACTCTTTCGTTCTTTGGTAAATCAACACCTTCTATTCTCATTTATGATCCCTTCCTCTCTCATTCTTCTTTTACCCCTGTCTCTGCTTGTGCCTTGGGTTACTGCATATAATTCTGACTACACCTTTTCTTTTTATGATTTTGCATTTTGTACATATCGGTTTTACCGATGAACGCACTTTCATATCTGCCTCTTGTCAGCCTCCTATTTGAATCTATATGTTATTCTCCCCTTTGTAAGGTCATAAGGAGATAATTCTACAGTAACCCTGTCTCCAGGTAAAATCTTAATAAAATGCATTCGCATTTTACCGGAAACATAGGCCAGTATCCTCTGCCCGCTCTCCAGTTCAACCCTGAACATCGCATTAGGCAGATTCTCTATTATTGTACCTTGAACCTCTATTGACTCTTCTTTAGACATCCTAAGTTAGAAATTATAGTTTTTTTCTATATTTTAGTCAAGGCTTTTGGCCCATCTGATGTAATTGCAACAGTATGTTCAAAATGAGCTGACAGGCTTTTATCCCTTGAAACCGCTGTCCACCCATCATCTAATATTACCACTTCCCAGTGACCGGCATTAACCATGGGTTCAATAGCTAACGTCATTCCTTCCATAAGTTCTAATCCCTCTCCAGGTCTGCCAAAGTTCGGAATCTGCGGCTCTTCATGTAGTTCTCTGCCTATACCATGACCTACAAAACTCCTTACCACTGAAAAGCCTGATGCTTCAACATGGCTTTGGATAGCAAAAGATATATCATAAAGCCTGTTGCCAACAATTGCGGATTCAATACCGCAATACAATGCTTCTTCTGTAACAGAAATCAGTTTTTTTGCCAAATTCTCGGTGTCACCCACAGGCAGCGTCAAAGCTGAATCCCCGTAAAAACCTTTATAAAATACTCCTATATCAAGGCTGATTATATCGCCCTTCTTCATCCTTGTTGAAGAGGGAATACCGTGAACAACCTGCTCATTTATTGAAGTACAAACACTCGCAGGAAAACCCCTGTACCCCTTGAACGCCGGGATTGCATTTTTAGAAGTGATAAAAGATTCAACAAACTTATTGAGTTCCAGTGTAGTAATTCCTGGAGCTACAATCTTTTTTATCCCCTCCAGTGCCTCTGCTACAATTCGGCATGCATCTGTAATTCTCTTAATTTCATCCTGTGACTTAAGAATTATCATGGGTCCGAGGATTCCAGGGTTCGAGTGAAAATAAATTTCAAAGAACTAAATCCAACACCTGAATCCTTGAACCCTTGACCACCAGAATCCTGTCTTACCAGGTATTTTATATATTTTCAGCCTCTTCTTCCACGAATCTTTCCTTTTTTAAGAAAGCCTTCGTAAGAACGTGTTACCAGGTGAGATTCTATCTGAGAAATAGTATCAAGGGCTACCCCTACAACAATAAGAAGTGATGTACCTCCAAAATAAAATGGAACATTAAAGTAACCTCTGAGAATGTCCGGCAATATACATACTGCTGAGAGGTACACAGCCCCGCCAAATGTAATTCTTGCCAGAACCCTGTAAATATACTCAGATGTCCTTTGTCCAGGTCTTACCCCTGGAATAAATCCTCCATATTTTTTCAAATTATCTGCTATGTCAACCGGATTAAAGATTATAGCCGTATAAAAATAGCAGAAAAAGAAAATCATTGAAATATAGATCGTAGTGTAAAGTATGGAACCAGGACTAAGGCTGCTAGATATAGATTTTACCCATGGTATATCAATAAATCCTGCAATAGTGGCAGGAAACATTATAACTGAAGATGCAAATATCGGGGGTATTACACCTGCGGTATTCACCTTTAGCGGCAGGTGGGTACTCTGCCCTCCATATACCTTTCTCCCCACTACCCTCTTGGCATATTGAATGGGAATTTTTCTCTGTCCACGCTCAACGAAAATAATAACACTGATAACAGCAATCATCATAATTAACATCGCTACCAGCAAAACCAGGTGCAATTCCTGAATTCTGACAAGTCTTATTGTATCTATAATTGCATTTGGAAATCTGGCTACTATGCCAGCAAAAATTATAAGAGATATACCATTGCCTATACCGCGCTCTGTTATCTGCTCTCCGAGCCACATAATAAATGCCGTACCTGAAGTTAATGTTATCATGGTCATAAATCTGAACGACCATCCGGGATTTTGAATAAAAGCCCCCTGCGCCATGCCTTCGATCCCGGCAGCAATACCAAAAGACTGGATCGCACTGATTATGACAGTTCCATACCTCGTATACTGTGTGATCTTTTTTCTGCCTCTTTCCCCCTCTTTGGCAAGCCTCCCGAGAGAAGGTATTACTACAGTAAGAAGCTGTAATATAATAGAAGCGCTTATATAGGGCATTATCCCAAGGGCAAAAATGGTTACTCTGGAAAGGGCCCCACCAGTAAACATATCAAAAAATCCCATAAGTGCTCCGCCCCTCTCCATAAGAAACTTGCTTAACTCTTCACCGTTAATTCCTGGAGTAGGAATGTGCGCACCTATTCTGTAAACAGCTAAAAGAGCAAAGGTGAATAATACCCTGCTCTTAAGTTCTGCGATCTTAAAAATATTCTGGAAACTGGAAATAATACTCATAAAAAATCAGTGGTCAGAAGTCCCCGTAAATCCTAACAGATTAGGACACGGGGCAGGCATAGTCAGTGTCAGAAAAACAGCTGACAACAGACTAAGGAGATTTAGATTAATTCTGCCTTACCTCCTACTTTTAGTATCTTTTCTTTTGCAGAAGAGCTAAAGGCATGGGCTTTCACAGTGAGAGGTTTTTTGATTTCGCCTTTTCCCAAAATCTTGATTCCATCTTTAATTTTTTTTATAAGTCCTTTTTCAAGAAATACCTCAGGCGTAACGATGGACTCTGAAAGTTCATTTAAGGCTTTAAGATTCACAATTGCATACTGTTTTCTGAAAATATTTGTAAACCCCCTTTTGGGCAGCCTTCTCTGTAACGGCATTTGTCCCCCTTCAAACCCGGGTCTTGTTCCTCCGCCAGACCTGGACTTCTGTCCTTTATGCCCTTTACATGACGTCTTGCCATGCCCTGAACCAGGCCCTCTTCCTACTCTTTTGTTTTTCTTTCTGCTCCCGGGGGCTGGTGATAAATCTGACAATCTCATCTTGTTCTCCTCTACAAGTTATCGACAGCTTATTAATTTCTGCCGCATTTACTTTCAGTTTCCTGGCTTGCTTTCCTGGCTCCCTGATTTTTTGATTTTGACTACTTCAACCATATGAATAACCTTATCAGTCATTCCCTTTATCGAAGGAACATCATTGTGAACAACACTCTGGTTGGGCTTTCTTAAACCAAGAGATTTAAGAATCTTCCTGTGCTTTTCAGACCTGCCGATAAAACTCCGTTTTAAAGTTATCTTTATCTTCACGACTTTATCCTATTGTTCTTCCTCGGTTTTGCCGGTTCTCTTGCCAACACTCTCAGCATCTTTGAGCTTGGTCAGGCCGTCAAGTGTAGCCTTAACAGTATTAAATGGATTATGAGTTCCAAGTGACTTGGCAACAATGTTATGTATTCCCACAACTTCCATTAAAGCCCTGACGGCGCCCCCTGCTATAAGACCAATACCTTCAGTAGCAGGCTTCATAACTACTCTGCCGGCTCCATATTTACCTGTTATCTGATGTGAAATCGTACCATCTTTTATAGAAATTTTTACCAGGCTTATTTTTGCCTGTTCAACAGCTTTTCTTATGGCCTCAGGGACTTCCTTTGCTTTACCTTTGCCAATACCTATGCAACCATTACCATCACCGACTACAACCAGTGCTGTAAAAGAAAAGCGCCTGCCGCCCTTAACGACCTTGGCAACTCTGTTTATATATACGACTTTATCTTTAAGATCCAGACCTTCCGGGTTTATTCTACCCACTTATAACCCCCAATAAAATTGTTAATTGTTAATTGTCGATTGTCATTGTTAAAATTCCAGCCCTGCTTCTCTTGAAGCCTCAGCAAGCGCTTTAACCCTGCCATGATAAGGGTATCCTCCCCTGTCAAATGCTACTTTTTTAATTCCCTTTTCTATAGCTCTTTTGGCAACCAAACTTCCTACATTTTTAGCAGCTTCAATATTACCACCTGTGCTGAGCTTCCCTTTAAATTCCTTATCAATGCTAGCAGCAAAAACAATGGTTTTGCTGGAAGAATCATCTATTATCTGAGCATAAATATGCTTAAGGCTTTTAAATACATTGAGCCTGAGTCTTTCAGCTGTACCGTAATTGTTTCTTCTTACCCTTTTATGGCGTCTGTATCGTGCCTTTCTCTTGCTGTCCCTCAAAAGCTCCTCCGATATTTGCTATTTTTTGCCTGCCTTGCCCGCCTTTAGCTTAATCCTCTCTTCAGTATACTGAATGCCCTTTTTCTTGTATGCATCAGGCGGTCTCAAAGCCCTGATATTCGCTGCAACCTGACCAATTAATTGCTTATCAATGCCCTTCAGGGTCAGTTTAGTCTGTTTTTTATCAGTTTCTGCTGTTATGCCGTCAGGGAGTAAAAATTCAATCTGGTGGGAATATCCAAGTGCAAAGACTATTTTCTTCCCTTGAACCTGAGCCTTATATCCAACACCTGAAATCTCAAGTCCTTTTTCGTATCCGTCACTTACTCCCTTAACCATATTCAATATAACATTCCTTGTCAAACCATGTAATGACTTCACTCGCTTTGTATCGGAAAGTCTATCAACTATAAGGATTTCGTCCTGAACCGAGACTTTAACATCAGGGGCAAAATCCCATTTGAGCTCACCTTTCGAACCCTTAACAGTAACTTCATTTCCTTTAATTTTAACATCTACCCCTTTGGGTAAATTAATCGGTATTTTACCAATCCTGGACATCAGTTCTCCAAAAATCGACAATTGACAATTGACAATTGACATTGTATTTAATCTCTACCATATATGGCACAAGATCTCTCCGCCTATTCCTTCATGAACACAACTTTCATCACTTAATACACCCCTTGATGTCGAGATTATCGCTATACCATAACCTCCCATAACTCTGGGAATATTGTTTTTATCTACATAAACCCGTCTGCCGGGTTTGCTTATTTTTTTAAGACCTGAGATGATTCTTTCATTGCCTGCAACATACTTCAAAGATATTCTTATGATGCCCTGTTTGCTATCTTTCAATACTTTATAACCCTTAATAAACCCTTTTTCTTTAAGTATCCTTGTTACTTCAATTTTCATCTTTGAAGCAGGGATATCAACTTTCTCAGCTCTGACCATATTGCTGTTTCTGATCCTTGTAAGCATATCTGCAATAGTATCTGTCATCATAATTAATTAACCTCTATTTATCAATTTGTTGACTTCTAATAACTAATAACTATTTTATTACCAGCTCGATTTTGTTACTCCGGGAATCTGCCCTTTAAGGGCCAAACTCCTGAAACATATTCTGCACATTCCAAATTTTCTCAGATAGCCTCTGGACCTGCCGCATATAGGACACCTGTTATATGCTCTTACCTTAAATTTTGGCGGTCTTTTGACCTTTTCCATCAAACACTTTTTTGCCATAAAATACTTTGCCTTTCCTTCATAGGGATCAATTTCCAACAAATGATCCCAGATTCTGTTCTTTAGTTTTTCCTGAACGGCATGCCCAAATGTTTAAGCAGGGCATTACCTTCTTCGTTGGTCCTGGCTGAAGTAACAATTACCACATCCATTCCATATATACTCACTACTTTATCATGATTAATTTCCGGAAATATAATCTGCTCCTTTATCCCGTAAGCATAATTCCCGTTACCGTCAAAAGCTGTTGCAGGAACTCCCCTGAAGTCTCTTATCCGGGGTAATGCTATACTGATAAATTTATCAAGGAACTCATACATTCTTTTGCCTCTAAGGGTAACTTTACATCCGATAGGCATACCCTGTCTCAGCTTAAAACTTGCGATGGACTTCTTTGCCCTGGTAATAACGCTCTTCTGGCCTGTTATTACACCTAGTTCCTTTACAGCACCATCAAGTAGTTTTATGTTCTGAATTGCTTGCCCCATCCCAACGTTAAGAACAATAGTTTTAAGTTTAGGAACCTGCATTATATTTTTATATGAAAACTCCTTCATAAGTTTTGAAATTATCTCTTTTTTATATTTTTCCTGTAGCCTTGTCATGATACTTAATCCTGAACCTCTCCGCATTTCTTGCACATTCTGACTTTTGTACCGCTCTCAAGCATTTTCTGTCCTATCCTGGTGGGTTTACCGCATTTAGAGCAAACCAGCATAACATTTGATATGCGAATAGGGGCTTCTTTCTCTATAATCCCTCCCTGCGAATATTTCTTGCTTGGCTTCATATGCCTTTTTATCATATTAAGCTTTTCAACGATGAGGTTTCCTTTCCCCAATGAAACGGCGATTACCCTGCCTTTTTTACCTTTTTCATCTCCGGTCTTTACCAGCACCGTATCATTTTTCTTTATGCTTAATCCCATCTTACTTCCCCTTGGTGTCAGTTTTCAGTGTCAGTGTCAGTGTCAGTTAAAAGACTTTTCTGGCACTAGTAACTTACACTGGCACTATACTTTTATTAAAGCACTTCAGGAGCAAGAGAAACGATCTTCATATACTCTTTCCATCTTAGCTCCCTCGCTACAGGGCCGAATATCCTTGTGCCTATAGGATCCCCCTCGGGGGTAATCAGAACAACAGCATTTTGATCAAATCTTATATATGAACCATCAGGTCTGCGCGTCTCTTTTTTAGTTCTCACTACTATGCCTTTTGCAACGCTTCCCTTTTTTATATTTCCTTCAGGCAAAGCCTCCTTTACACTTACAACTATTATATCTCCCACCCTGGCGTATCGTCTGTAAGAACCTCCCATCACCTTGATACACTGAACCTTCTTTGCCCCTGAATTGTCCGCAACTGCCAATACGCTCTGCGCTTGAATCATCTGTTTTACCTTTCAATAATATCAAGAACCTTAAACCTCTTATCTTTACTGAGAGGTTTTGACTCTATAATTGAGACTTTATCACCAATCTTACATTTATTTTCTTCATCATGCGCTTTGAATCTCGTAATCTTTTTTATTGTCTTTTTGTACATTGGATGCTGTGTCAGTCTCGTAACCGCCACGACAACGGTCTTATCCATTTTATCACTTGTAACTTTACCTGTATAAATCTTCTTTGGCATATTCCCTTCCCTTACTAATAAAACTGTTATCTGTTAGCTTTTACCTCTTTGCTCTGAGTTTTTTCAGTCATTACTGTTAAAACCCTGGCTATATCTTTCCTTACCTGTCTTATCCTCATAGGATTTTCTATTTCACCGGTTGTCCTTTGAAATCTTAAATTAAAAAGCTCTTTTCTAAGGTTTGCTTCTTCCTGTTTCAATTCCTCAAATGTTAATGACTGAAATTCAGGGGCTTGTTTCATGCTATTTCACCCCTTTTAACAAATCTGGTCGAAATAGGAAGTTTGTGTGAAGCCAGGCGAAGGGCTTCTCTGGCCACTTGCTCAGAAACTCCGGACACTTCATAAAGTATTTTCCCGGTCTTTACAACAGCCACCCATGACTCTGGTGCTCCTTTACCCTTACCCATTCTTGTTTCAGCCGGCTTCTTGGTCAGGGGCTTGTCAGGGAATATCCTGATCCAGAGCTTACACCCTCTTTTTACATATCTTGTTATGGCAATTCTTGCAGCTTCTATCTGACGGTTAGAAATCCAGCCGGGATCCAGAGCCTTTAACCCGTACTCACCAAAAGATATATCTGCTCCCCTGTAAGCCTTTCCATTCATACGGCCTTTCATCATCTTTCTGAACTTAACTTTCTTGGGCATTAACATTGTAATTCCTCACGTACTCCAAAACATTTCATTCTGGTTTATCCTCGGTTACCGGAGGCTTTACTTCAGGCAATATATCACCATTGTAAATCCATACCTTAACCCCAATTCTTCCATAGGTTGTTTTTGCCTCGGTAATACCATAATCTATGTCAGACCTGAACGTGTGTAATGGCACTCTTCCTTCTCTATACCATTCAGTTCTGGCAATCTCAGAACCAGCAAGACGGCCGGCACAGGCAACCTTAATACCTAAAACCCCAAAACGTCTTGCCGAAGCAACCGCTTTTTTCATCGCTTTTCTGAATGCCACTCTTTTTTCCAGCTGAAGTGCGATATTCTCTGCCACCAACTGAGCATCAACTTCAGGTTTTCTTATCTCTTTTATATCTATACTTATCTGTTTTCCTGTAAATTTCTCTAAATCCTTTTTAAGTTTGTCAACCTCTGCGCCTTTTTTCCCGATAATTATTCCTGGTCTGGCGGTATGAATAACTACCCTTACTTTCTGTCCTGCCCTTTCTATTTCCACTTTTGAGATCCCGGCATGAAAAAGACTGTTTTTAATAACTTTCCGTATATTTATGTCCTCATGCAGAAATGTTGAGTAATCTTTTTTGGCAAACCACCTTGATTCCCAGGTCTTTATTATCCCTAATCTATTGCCTATCGGATTTGTTTTTTGACCCAAAATCTACCCCCTTAATCCTTTTCCTCTTCTAAGTGTAATTTTATATGGCTCGTTCTTTTCTTTATTATATCCGCTCTTCCCATGGCACGAGGCATCATCCTCTTCATTGTAGGCCCCTGGTCAACAAGCGCATTTACTATCTTCATGGACTCGGGATCTGCTACTTTCTTTTGTTCAGCATTAGCTATGGCTGACTTCAAAACCTTTGCAACGATCTTTGCGGAACTGTGCGGAAGGAATCTCAGACTTATAAGGGCCTCCCCTGCCTTTTTCCCCTTGATCAGGTCAGCAATTCGCCTCACTTTTCGCGGCGAAACTCTTGCATATTTAAGAACTGCCTTAGATTCCATCAGAAATACCTCTAAAATTTATTCCCGGGAGCAGGGATAGCATATTTATTTTTTCCCTCCCGGCCCGGATGTCTCCGCCTTTTTCACACCGGAATGTACTTTAAAAGTCCTGGTTGGAGAAAATTCTCCAAGTTTATGGCCAACCATGTTCTCAGTTATATAAACAGGAATAAACTTCCTGCCGTTATGAACAGCAAACGTATGTCCGACAAAATCAGGAGTTATTGTGGATCTTCTGGACCACGTCTTCAGAATTCGCTTCTCTCCGGAGGTATTCATAACCTGAATCCGTTTTGAAAGTTTTGCGTCTACATAAGGTCCTTTTTTTAGTGATCTTGGCAAAACAACCTCCTAATTTACCTTTTCCCCTTTGATTTTCTTCGTCTTACGATAAATCTGTCAGTAACCTTGTTTTTTCTCGTTTTAATGCCTTCAGGCCTGCCCCACGGAGAAACCGGGGGTCTCCCGCCTGAAGCTTTCCCTTCACCACCGCCGAGAGGATGGTCTACAGGATTCATAGCTACGCCCCTGACAATCGGTCTTCTGCCGAGCCAGCGATTCCTGCCGGCTTTACCAAGGGATATGTTCTCACGCTCGACATTGCCCACCTGACCAATTGTGGCCAGGCACGTGGATGGAATATGCCTGACTTCCCCTGATGAAAGCTTAACCTGACAGGATTTCTCCTCTTTTGCAATTAACTGAGCATAACCGCCGGCACTCCTTGCAAACTTACCCCCCTGTCCGGGCCAGAGTTCAACATTGTGAATAATAGTCCCAAGCGGAATGTTTTTTACAGGCAAAGCGTTTCCGCTCTTTATCTCTACATCAGGGCCTGAAAAAAGAGAATCGCCAACTTTAATACCTACAGGAGCAAGAATGTATCTCCTCTCACCATCTGCATACTTGAGCAAAGCTATCCTTGCAGATCTGTTAGGATCATATTCTATAGACTCGACAAAGGAGGGGACACCAAACTTATTCCGTTTAAAATCAATAATCCTGTATGTCCTTTTGTGACCACCGCCTTTATGCCACACTGTAATACTGCCCGAGTTATTCCTGCCGCCGCTTTTTTTCATCGGCCTTAAAAGAGCTTTAAAGGGCTTTCTCACGGTGATTTCGGAGAAATCCGAACCGCTTTTAAAGCGTGAACCCGGTGATGTAGGTTTATATTTCTTTATAGCCATTTATACACCTTCAATAAAGTCCAGTTTTTCGCCTTTCTTAAGAGTTACAATCGCCTTCTTCCAGTTAGGCCTTTTACCTTCATGTCTTCCCATCCGTTTCACTTTCCCTCTGTAGTTTATCGTTGTAACCCGTTCTACTTTTACCTTGAAAATCTCTTCAACCGCTTGCTTTATTTCTATCTTATTTGAAACATTTGCCACTTTAAAGACTACTTTATTATCTTTTTCTTTGAGCATTGTGCCCTTCTCCGTAAGAAGAGGGGCCAAAAGCACGCTATATAAAGATTTCATCCCAGGTATACCTCTTTCATCCGTTCCACCGCCCCCTGAGTCATAAGCAGCTTCTCATGAGCAAGAATTTCATAAACATTCAGCCTGCCGGCTACTGCTATATCTACATTAGGAATATTCCTTGCCGCTAATTCAATCGCTTTATTGTACTCTGCCAGTATAATCAGCACGTTATTAAGTCCGAGGCCATTAAGTAGAGTGACCATCTCCTTTGTTTTTGGTTCTGTTACAGGTAAATCCTCAACTATTACAATCTCACCGTCGGAAAGCTTGGCGGAGATGGCCATTCCAAGTGCCGCCCATTTTACCTTTCTAGGCAGTTTGTAAGAATAATCACGCGGTTCAGGGCCGAAAGTCGTGCCCCCGCCTTTCCAGATAGGAGAACGGTTGCTTCCTGCCCTTGCCCTGCCGGTGCCCTTCTGTTTGTAAGGCTTTTTGCCGCCGCCGCTTACTAAACCTCTCGTTTTAGTAGCCGCGGTTCCCTGCCTCTGATTAGCAAGATAGTTGCGGACTACATCGTGCAGCAATCCCTTGTTGACTCCAACACCAAATATATCCTTGGGAAGGTCAACCTTTCCCACCGGTTTATTATCCTTATTTAAAATATCCGCCTGAAGCATTAGTTATCCTTTTTAGAACTGGCTGATTCTCGAAGCGAGTCTGCGCTCGATACGGGTAAACTCCGAGTCGATCCGACCGAGCTTATTATTAAATATCCGCCATTAGCGCCCGGAACTGAACCCTTAACAATCAAAAGATTCTGATCCTTTTTTACCTCAACAACTTCAATGTTTTGTGTAGTTACGTTTTCATTGCCCATTTGCCCGGGCATGCCCTTATTTTTCCAAACCCTTGATGGATAAGAGCTCTGCCCTATGGAACCGGGGGCTCTGTTGAACATGGAACCATGAGAACCGGGACCGCCTTTATAATTATGTCTTTTCATGACACCCTGAAATCCTTTTCCCTTTGATATTCCTGAAACAGAGACCTTTTCCCCTTTATCAAAAATATCGACAAAAATGTCACTTCCAACTTTCATTTCAGGCACATCCATCTGAACTTCTCTTAAAAAGCGAAATGGCGATACAGAAGCCTTTTTGAAATGCCCCAAACGACCTTTTGTAACATTTTTCTCTTTTTTTATTTCTTCAAACCCTATCTGGAAAGACTCATAACCATCCTTCTCTTTAGTCTTTGACTGGACTACTTTACAGGGGCCGGCCTCTATAACCGTAACAGGTATAAGCAGGCCGTTTTCTGAAAACACCTGCGTCATGCCTATTTTTTTTCCTAAAATACCTTTCATAGCTTTATATCAACATCAACCCCGGCAGCCAGGTCAAGTTTCATAAGGGCATCAACAGTTTGAGGAGTCGCCTCAAGTATGTCTATCAGCCTCTTGTGAGTTCTTATCTCAAACTGCTCCCTTGATTTTTTATCTACATGAGGGGACCTTAGTATTGTAATTTTTTGGATCTTGGTCGGTAATGGTACAGGACCTGATACCCTTGCGCCTGTCCGTTTAGCGGTCTCAACTATTTCCTTTACAGACTGATCAAGAAGTCTGTAATCATATGCCCGTAAATTGATTCTTATTTTCTCGCTCATAATTTCGTTTCGCTTCGAGTATCAATTGCCAGTGTCTGTTTATAATGTTTTTACTGACACTAATCACTGACACATACACTTTCTTATCCAATTTATTTTTTTATTCTATGACTTCTACCACAACTCCGGCGCCTACTGTCCTGCCTCCCTCTCTTATTGCAAACCTCAGCTCCTTCTCCATAGCTATTGAACCTATTAACTCCACTGACAACATTACGTTGTC
>VAPB010352130.1_pt1 | contig 15674 bp, 13 predicted proteins | sample 3395101 | NCBI WGS metagenome assembly VAPB01 (sample SAMN08290433, study PRJNA428436) | hydrothermal vent metagenome | isolation source: Deep-sea hydrothermal vent chimney | place: Indian Ocean: Southwest Indian Ridge | reverse complement strand
GCCTGTGCGAGCTTCGATATGTATGAAAAATTCGAGGCCAGGGGCGATGACTTCATGCAGCAGGTGCGGAGATTGCTCGATGATTAGCTACCGCGTTGATCAGGCAATACGAGGTGAATCGCTGGCGGAAGAGCCCACTATTGAGCTTGCGCCCGACATTGATCGCAGCATCTTGCTGTTATACCTGATGCTGGTTTTAATTGGTCTAATCATGGTGTCATCGGCGTCGATTAGTATCGCCGAGCAGCAGACCGGTGATCCATTTTATTATGCAAAACGGCAGTTTCTACGTATTTTGTTAAGCCTGGCACTGGTCTGGGTCACCTGCAAGATTCCACTCGTATTCTGGAATAAAAATGGCATGTTATTGATGCTGGGTTCGGTCATCCTGCTCGCTGCAGTATTAGTACCGGGTGTCGGATATACGGTTAACGGTAGTACGCGCTGGTTGAACTTTGGCCTGTTTACTTTCCAGGTTTCAGAGGTGGCGAAACTGCTTATGATTATTTATCTCAGCGGGTATTTGGTTCGGCGCTCGGAAGAATTGCAAACCAATACCATGGGTTTCGTAAAACCGATGCTGATTATGGCCTTCGCCAGCGGATTATTGATACTCGAACCAGATTTCGGCGCAGCCGCTGTACTGCTGCTGACTGGGCTTGGCCTGATGTTTCTGGGTGGCGTACGTTTCGGGCAATTTGTACTGTTTCTGACCGGTACCCTGGTTATCATGGTGATACTGGCAATTTCCTCTCCTTATCGCCTCACGCGTATCACTTCATTTATCGATCCCTGGGCCGACCCGTTTAACAGCGGGTTCCAATTGACCCAATCCTTGATCGCGATTGGCAGCGGCGGCTGGTTTGGTGCGGGTCTGGGTGGCAGTATTCAAAAACTGTTTTACCTGCCGGAAGCCCACACCGACTTTCTGTTTGCCATTTACGCCGAGGAATTTGGCCTGGTAGGGACTGTGGTGTTGATAGGGCTATACGCTTTATTCGGCTTGCGTTGTTTTTCGATTGGTAAAATGGCGCTACTGAGCCAGCAGGCGTTTGGCGCTTATCTGGCTTACGGTGTGGGGCTTTTGATTGCGCTGCAGGCGATAATCAATATCGGGGTGAATTTAGGAGCTTTACCTACAAAAGGCATGACATTGCCTTTTGTCAGCTATGGCGGCAACAGTATGTTGAGCATGTCATTGGGTGTCGGACTGGTGCTCAGGGTGTTCCGTGAATACCAGTTCAAGCAGGGTGTTCCGACAGTTAAGGAACGGCGTCGAGTCAATCGTTCGTCCAATCAGCGGATATCGACATGAGTCAGGCGTTGAAAAAACCCATAGTGGTAATGGCTGGCGGAACCGGTGGGCACGTGTTCCCGGCGCTGGCGGTGGCCGAGTATTTGCGATCCAGGGGGGAAACGGTCATCTGGATCGGGACACGCGCAGGCATAGAGGCGCGTGTCGTGCCAGCGGCCAATTTTGCGGTCGAATGGCTAAGTATTCAGGGTTTGCGTGGCAGGGGAACGATCACCCTCTTATTCGCCCCGTTCAAACTGGTTCGAGCCTGCTGGCAGGCATACTTTATATTGCTGCGCCTGCGTCCAAAGGCGGTATTGGGCATGGGTGGATTCGTTGCCGGTCCTGGCGGCCTGATGGCCTGGGTTCTCAATATACCGCTATTTCTGCACGAACAGAATTCGGTGACTGGCTTGACCAACCGATTGCTTGGTCGTTTCGCAATGCGTAGTTATTTTGGCTTCCCCGAAGCGGCACAAAGAGTGCCACGCGGGGAGTGTATCGGTAACCCGGTACGCGCGCAGTTAATCGATCTACCTGCGCCCGAAGACCGTTTGGCAGCACGTACCGGTGATCCGATAAACCTGCTGGTAATAGGCGGTAGTCTGGGGGCGGCGAGACTAAACCGGGAATTGCCGAGCGCGATTGCACAGATCGATTCAGAGCAACGTCCCGGTATTAAACATCAATGCGGAAAGGATCACTTGCAGGCCTGTGAATCCTGGTACCGTGAAGCCAGGGTAGAGGCCGAGGTAGTCGAATTTATCGACGATATGCGCGCTGCTTACGAATGGGCTGACCTGGTGGTATGCCGCGCGGGTGCGCTAACTATTTCTGAACTGGCGGCGGTCGGTATCGCGTCGATTCTGATCCCATATCCCTATGCAACAGACAACCATCAATACCACAATGCACGATTTCTGGAGCACAAAGAGGCTGCGCGTATTCTGACTGAAGACGAACTCGGGGCCGATTCCCTGGCATTGCTGCTGCTTTACTTCCAACAAAACAGGGGTGAGTTGTTGGCGATGTCGGTACGAGCGCGTGCACAGGCGAGAATTGACGCGACCGAACGTCTGGGACAGGGCGTACTCGCAGGAGCGGCGGAATGACACTCAGTTCCAGGCATTTCATGCGACGCATCAAAAATATTCATTTCATTGGTATCGGCGGTGCCGGCATGAGTGGTATTGCCGAAGTCTTCCATAACCTGGGCTACACCATCAGCGGTTCGGATATCGCAGAAAACACCATGGTCAGGCACCTGCGCAGACTTGGTATCACGATACACATTGGCCATAGACCGGATAATATCGAAGGCGTGCATGTCGTTGTTGTTTCTACCGCGATCGACGAAGCGAATGAAGAAATAGTCGCGGCGAAAACACAACGTATACCGATTGTACGGCGTGCCGAAATGCTCGCCGAACTGATGCGATTTCGTCGCGGCATAGCAGTCGCAGGTACGCACGGCAAGACCACCACGACAAGCCTGGTCGCGAGTGTCCTGGCCCGGGGAGATATCGATCCGACTTACGTGATCGGAGGCATGCTCAATAGTTCGGCGAGCCACGCCAGGTTGGGATTAAGCGATTATCTGGTCGCCGAGGCCGATGAAAGCGATGCATCGTTTCTGTATTTACAGCCGATGATGTCGATCGTGACCAATATCGACAGGGACCATTTGTCGACCTACGAAGGCGATTTTGAGCGATTAAAGCAAACCTTCGTCGAATTCTTGCATCATATGCCATTTTACGGCCTCGCCGTGATGTGTATCGACGACCCCGTGATACGCGAAATCATGCCCGACGTTGCGCGCCCGGTGCTGACCTATGGTGAAGCGGAAGATGCCGACGTGCGTATTACCGCTATCAGTGCAAAAGGCGCCAAAACTCTCTTTTCGGTAATGCTTCCAGACGACGACCAGGTACTCGAAATTGAATTGAATATGACCGGAAAACACAACGTGCTCAATGCCACGGCCGCTATTGCTATCGCCTGGGAACTGGAGGTGAGTCGCGACGCAATAGGAGCCGCACTGGCCGAATTTTCCGGAATAGGGCGTCGCTTTCAAATCAATGAAGACGTATCGGTCGCCAGCGGTAGTGTCATGCACATCGATGATTATGCGCATCATCCAAGTGAAATAAGGGCGACAGTCGAAGGTATTCGAGCCGCCTGGCCGGAAAAACGCCTGACCGTGGTTTTTCAACCGCATCGATTTACCCGGACCCGAGACCTGTTCGAAGATTTTAGCCAGGTACTCTCCGAGGTCGATCAGCTTGTGTTGCTCGAGGTTTATCCAGCCGGCGAGAAACCTATCAAGGACGCCGATGGTCGAGCCCTGGCGCGTTCGATCCGGGTTCGTGGAAAGATCGACCCCATATTTGCCGAGGACTTCGAGTCGCTCGACCAGGTGATAGAGGATCTGTTAGAAAATGGCGACATATTTCTGACCCTGGGGGCAGGCAGTATCGGGGCCTGGTCTGCAGGCTTTTTGTCGCGACATGGGCAGGGCCAATGAACATGGTAGAAACCTTGACATACCGTGGGCAGCTACTCTACGAGGAACCCATGTCGAAGCATACCAGCTGGCGCGTGGGCGGAAATGCCGAGCGCTACTACATTCCCGCAGACCTGGCCGATTTACAGGCTTATCTCGCGGCGCTAGACCCCCAAATACCGGTTACGTGGGTAGGGCTGGGTAGCAATATGCTGGTACGCGATGGCGGTATTCGGGGTGACGTAATTGCGCCACTGAACGCGCTCGGCCGCCTCGAATTGCTGGATGACGGAAGTATTTATGCCGAGTGTGGCGTAACCGACACAAAGCTGGCAAAACTATGCCTTAAGCACGAACTGACGGGTGGCGAATTCCTCGCGGGTATCCCGGGTACCGTAGGCGGTGCCCTGACCATGAATGCGGGCGCATTTGGCAGTGAAACATGGCGTCATGTCGAACGCGTGACGATGATCGACAGGCAAGGGCGTTTAATCGACAGGAATCCCTCTGAATTTAGTATTGCTTATCGTAGCGTTTCTCGCGCTGAGGATGAATGGTTTGCATCGGCGGTTTTTCGTTTTGCGCCGAGGCAGCCCGGTTTAGAGTCGGGTGTCAGGCAACTGCTACACGAGCGTAACGCCAGCCAGCCGATTGGCCAGCCTTCCTGTGGTTCGGTATTTAAAAATCCAGAGGGTGATCATGCCGCGCGCCTGATCGAATCAGCCGGTTTGAAAGGGTATTGCCGGGGTGGCGCCCATGTTTCGGAAAAACATGCCAATTTTATAATCAGCAAACCCCAAACCCGTGCCAGCGATATCGAGGCCCTGATCAGGTTTATTCAGCAAACCGTTAAGCAAAAATTCGACGTTGCACTGGAAACCGAAGTGCGCATCGTCGGGGAGGAGTCATGAATTATACGAATTTGATTCCAGGCGAACAAACGGCCCGGCGTTGCGGCAAGGTGGCAGTGGTGATGGGTGGTACTTCGGCCGAACGCGAAGTGTCGCTCAATAGTGGCAACGCGGTTTTCCAGGGACTGGTTGCCGCCGGTGTCGATGCGTTCCAGCTCGATTTACAGCAAGATGCAATTAACCAGTTGAGCAGCCTCGAAGCCGACAGGGTATTTAACATTGTTCACGGTCGTGGCGGTGAAGACGGCACCATACAGGCGGTAATGGATCTACTTGGCATTACTTATACCGGCAGCGGGGTGGGCGCCTCGGCGCTTGCCATGAATAAACTCGCTACCAAGAGGGTGCTACGCGGTAGCGCAATACCGACACCCGAATTTCGCGAGCTCGACAGCGAAGAGGACTGCACCCGGCTACTGGATGAGCTTGGATTACCGGTGTTCGTCAAGCCGAACCTGGAAGGCTCCAGTATTGGCATGACGCCGGTTCACAGCGCCGCCCAACTGGTACCTGCCTGGCAAAAGGCCAGTCAGTTTGGTGAAGTGTTTGCAGAAAAATTTGTCAGTGGAGGCGAGTACACAGCGGCTTTTCTGGATGGAACAGTATTGCCGTTGATCAAACTGGATACACCGCGAGAGTTTTATGATTACGAGGCCAAGTATCTGGCAGACGATACGATCTATACCTGTCCCAGCGGGCTTGACAACGACAGCGTAGACGAAATCAATCGACTGGTAGAGGAAACCGTCAGGGTGACAGGCGTGGCGCATTGGGGTCGTGTCGATCTGATGCTCGATGAAGAGATGAAACCCTGGGTAATCGAGATCAACACGGTACCGGGAATGACCGACCACAGCCTGGTACCGATGGCAGCCAGGCAGGCCGGTCTTGAAATGCCGAACCTGGTGCTCAAAATTCTGGAATTAACGCTGAACGGGGATGATAGTCATGGTTAGATTCCGTAAACAGGGTGCGCAGGCGAAGAGAAATATCACGGAACAATCGGCCGAGTTTCGATGGCGCCAATCGTATAGCTGGGTATTACTGCTGATACCGCTGGTGACCGGTGGTGTATACCTGTCGCAGCAAGACACATGGTTCCCGATTGGGACCATTCAATTGTCTGGCACCTTTCAGTACATCGATCAGAATGAAGTGGAATCGACCTTGCAGAAGTATGTTGGAGAAGGTTTTTTCTCTCTTGATATTCGACAGGTGCAACAGTCGATCAGCGATAATTCATGGACCGAATCGGTATCGATTAGACGCATTTGGCCCGATCGGCTCGATATCAGAATCGTCGAGAAGAAACCGGTGGCACGCTGGGATGACAGTCGCCTGCTTAGCTACAGGGCAGTCGTATATCAGGCGAATACCGATGCGTTTAAACAGCTCCCACTAGTATACGCCGTCAATTCCAGCCCCGAAAAAATCTTGTATAGCTATTACCAACTGGCCGAGCGTTTCGGTGCGTTTAACGAGGAAGTTATCGGCGTAGCGATGGACAGCCGGGGTGCGCTCAGTATTGAGCTGGCCAGTGGATTAAAAATAAAAGTGGGTAGAGACGATATCGAACGCAAGGTTGAACGTTTGGCAACTATTTATAAGCAGCAAATACAACCCAGACGAGATGAAATAGAGTTACTCGATTTGCGATACAGCAATGGATTCGCGGTGTCGTGGAAAAAAGAGGCGCTGCGAAACCGCAGCGAGGCATCGTTATGGGGAAATACCAATGTCTAAAAAGGCAGCCAATAATTTAATCGTTGGACTGGATATCGGAACCTCGAAGGTGCTTGCGATCGTTGGCGAGATCACTGTCGAAGGCGGTATCGAAATTATCGGTATAGGTACCCAGCTTTCGAGGGGATTAAAGAAGGGCGTGGTAGTGAATATCGAATCTACCGTACAGTCTATCCAGCGCGCGGTGGAAGAGGCGGAGCTGATGGCAGGGTGTCAGATCCGCTCGGTCTTCGCCGGAATCGCAGGTAGTCACATTCGTAGCATCAATTCGCATGGCATCGTCGGTATCAAGGAGAAGGAAGTGACCGCAGCCGATGTCTCGCGGGTGATCGAGGCCGCAAAGGCGGTTGCGATTCCGGCAGACCAACGTATTTTGCATGTGATCCCACAGGAATTCATTATCGATAATTCGGAGGGTATTCGAGACCCGATCAGTATGTCCGGGGTGCGACTGGAGGCGAAGGTACACCTGGTTACGGGCGCGATGAGCGCCGCGCAAAATATTATCAAATGTGTACGCCGCTGTGGGCTCGAGGTCGATGACATTATCCTCGAGCAACTGGCATCGAGTGCGGCCGTGTTAACCGAAGACGAAAAGGAACTCGGTGTTTGCCTGGTCGATATCGGCGGTGGTACGACCGATATCGCGGTTTTTTCGGATGGAGCGATTCGACATACCGCGGTAATTCCGATAGCCGGGGATCAGGTCACCAACGATATAGCGGTAGCGTTGCGCACCCCCACGCAGTATGCCGATGATTTGAAGGTGAAATACGCCTGTGCACTGCGGCAACTGGCCGCGGATGACCAAACCATCGAAGTGCCAAGCGTCGGAGACCGAGAGCCGAGAAGGCTCGCGCGCCAGACACTGGCCGAAGTGGTCGAGCCGCGTTATGAAGAGTTACTGAGCCTGGTACATGCTGAGCTCAGACGCAGTGGCTTTGAAGAAATTTGTGCTGCCGGAGTGGTTTTAACCGGTGGTAGCTCGAAAATGGAAGGTGCGATCGAGCTGGCAGAGGAAATATTCCATATGCCGGTTAGGCTGGGTTATCCACAACATGTGTCGGGACTGGTCGATGTAGTTCGAAACCCGATACATTCAACCGGGGTTGGATTGCTGCTGTTTGGAAACAGGCAACAATCTGGCCTTTCCAGTTATCAACTGGAGGACACGTCTGGAGCCGGTGTCTGGGCAAAAATGAAGAGCTGGTTTCAGGGTAATTTCTAAGAATTTTTTGACTCGATCGAAAAATTCTACGCCACAGGGAGGTAGCGTCAAAATCAGAAGCGGTTAGCGACTGGTTTTGCTGGAAGGCAGAAAATCATTATTTTCTGTTTTCATTTTCTGAGAGGCCCAGGAGGGACTTATTCAGAATTTAGTTAACAAGTGAGAGAGGTAATTGAAATGTTTGAATTGATGGATTCACACTCCAAAGAACCGGTAATCAAGGTCATTGGGGTAGGTGGTGGGGGTGGCAACGCTGTTCAGCATATGGTGTCGTCTGGCATCGAAGGCGTCGAGTATATCTGTGTCAACACAGATATACAGGCGCTGAAGAAAATGGATGTCAGAGCCACGATGCAGATAGGCGCAAGTATCACCAAAGGTCTGGGAGCCGGGGCCGACCCCGGTATTGGCAGGCAGGCAGCGCTGGAGGACCGTGAACGCATTCAGGAAGCGATTGAGGGTAGCAATATGCTATTTATCACCGCTGGAATGGGTGGTGGTACCGGTACCGGTGCAGCGCCGATAATCGCACAAATCGCCAGGGAGCTGGGAATTTTGACGGTCGCGGTGGTGACCAAGCCCTTCGCTTTTGAGCGCAGTAAACGCATGGCACAGGCCGAAATCGGCATCAAGGAGCTTTCCAATGCGGTTGATTCGTTGATTACCATACCGAATGACAAATTGATGCCGGTACTGGGCAAGCAAACCTCTTTACTCGAAGTATTTATGAAAGCCAACGATGTGCTCAAAGGTGCGGTGCAGGGTATCGCAGAATTAATCACTCGTCCCGGCCTGATTAATGTCGATTTTGCCGATGTGCGTACTGTCATGTCTGAAATGGGTATGGCGATGATGGGTACGGGCTGGGCGACCGGTGAAAACCGGGCTCGCGAAGCGGCTGCCGCTGCGATTTCTTCACCGTTACTGGAAGATGTCAATATATCGGGTGCGCGCGGTATCCTGGTCAACGTAACCGCTGGACTCGACCTGTCGATCGGGGAACTCGACGATGTCGGTACCGCTATTACCGATCTTGCGTCGGACGACGCCAGTGTAGTGGTCGGTACCGTAATCGATGCTGATATGCCAGAAGGTGAATTACGCGTCACCATGGTTGCGACTGGTCTCGGGAAGGACAGGATTACGGCCGACTCTTCCATCACTAGCATACAACCCGGAAATAACGGCGAAGTTGACTACAAAAAGCTGGAAAGGCCGACAGCTATCCGTAAGAAAGTAGTTGGCGACAGCGTCGAATTACCCGAAGACAGGAATAGCATGGAGTATCTCGAAATTCCTGCTTTCCTTCGTCGCCAAAACGACTAGCAGTACCCAGGCACCACGGATCAAGTCATGACTTAATCAGGGGTACCTAACTCTCTTGCGAGGATAAGGTTCAGGGATGAACCAGCCTCATGTTATTCGCTGAGCCGAGGACTAAATGTTCAGCGCCGAAAGACTGGATGTCTCAAGCGTCCGTCCTAATTTCAACACCGACCTAAATTGACTGAATCCTGTCGGCTTGCGCCTGCAGACTCGCGAGTGCCGAATAAACTTCCGCAAGCCGGGTCTTTTCCTTGTCAACCACCGCCGTTGGGGCCTTGGCGATGAAATTATCGTTGCCCAATTTCCCTTCGATGCGCCGTGCATCCAGTTCTAGTTTCTGGATATTTTTTTGCAGGCGCAATAATTCTGCCTTCTTGTCAATCAGTCCGGCAAGCGGTATGAGCAGGCTCATATCGCCTACCAGAGAAGTGGCAGATTCAGGGGCCTGTTGATCCTGTTCAAGCCAGTCGATTGATTCGAGTTTGGCTAGCGACATCAGCAGCGTACGATTTCGATCGAGTTTTTGGTGATCGAGCTCACACCCATTTTGACAGATAACCGGTAGCGGCTTACCCGGCTTGATATCCATTTCGGAGCGAATTTGACGGATACCCATGACAAATTGCTTGACCCATTCGAGTTCATCGATCGCTGTTTCGTCGATCAATTCGGGATCGGCCTGGGGGTAGGCACACAGCATTATAGATTCTGAATTCTGACCGATCAGCGGTGCAACGCGTTGCCAGAGTTCTTCGGTAATATAGGGCATGATCGGATGCAACAGACGCAGAATTGCTTCCAGTACCGTAACCAGGGTATGCCTGGTAGCACTTTTTTGTGCTTCGCTGTATTCCTCGGAGTAGATTACCGGTTTGGATAATTCGATATACCAGTCGCAATAATCGTTCCACGCAAATTCGTACAAATCCCGGGAGACCAGGTCGAAGCGGTAAGAATCGATATGCCGTTCTGTTTGTTGCACGACCTGTTGCAGACGCGCAAGAATCCAGCGGTCAGCCAGCGATTTTACGCCTTCGCTGCAATCCTGAGATTCAGTGTTTTGCAATACGTAGCGAGTCGCGTTCCACAGTTTGTTGCAGAAATTACGATAACCCTCTATGCGTCCAAGATCGAAGCGGATGTCGCGACCGGTTGTCGCCAGTGCAGCAAAAGTGAAACGCAATGCATCGGTGCCGAAAGCCGGGATACCATCGGGAAAATGTTTTTTAGTGGCCTTGATAATTCCTGGTGCCATGTCGGGTTGCATCAGGCCGCCGGTACGTTTGGTGAGTAAATTTTCGAGTGTAATACCATCGATCAAATCAAGCGGATCGAGGACATTGCCTTTTGACTTTGACATCTTGTTGCCTTCGGCATCACGCACCAGGCCATGAATATAGACATGGTGAAACGGTACTTCATCCATAAACTTCAGGCCAAACATGATCATACGAGCGACCCAGAAAAAGATAATATCAAAGCCGGTCACCAGCACGCTGGTCGGGTAAAATGTGTTTAACGCCGGGTCTTTAGCATCGGGCCAGCCGAGCGTACTAAAAGGCCATAAAGCCGAGGAAAACCAGGTGTCGAGGACATCTTCATCCTGTGTCAGTTTCAGCTCAGGTGATAGCTGATACTTGCTGCGGACTTCGTCGGCATTCGCGGCGACATAAAATTTGCCCGATTCATCGTACCAGGCAGGGATGCGGTGTCCCCACCAGATCTGACGTGAAATGCACCAATCCTGAATGTCTTCCATCCAGTTGTAATAAGTCTTCGACCAGTTTTCAGGAATAAATTTTATCCTGCCGTCCTTAACCGCCTCGATCGCCGGCCTGGCGAGTGGTTTGGCGCTGACAAACCACTGGTCGGTCAGATAAGGTTCAATCACCGAATGCGTACGGTCGCCACGGGGCACCATCATTTTGTGGTCGGCTATCTTTTCAATTAAATCGAGCGCCTCCAGATCGCTCACCACGGACTTGCGTGCATCGTATCGGTCCATACCCTGGTATTTTTCGGGCGCCCGATCGTTGATTCTGGCGTCGTGGGTAAAGATATTGATCAATTCCAGATCGTGGCGCTTGCCTACCTCGTAATCGTTAAAATCATGCGCGGGGGTAATCTTGACGCAACCCGATCCAAATTCAGGGTCGACATAATCATCCGCTACGATCGGAATCTTACGGCCGGTGAGAGGCAATGCCACTTGTTTTCCGACCAGGTGCGCATAGCGTTGATCGTCGGGGTGAACCGCGACCGCCGAGTCGCCCAGCATGGTTTCCGGGCGCGTGGTGGCAACCGTGAGATACCCGTCTTCTCCAGTAATCGGGTAGCGTATATGCCAGAGATTGCCATTCTCCTCCTGGGAGATAACTTCGAGGTCGGATACGGCGGTATGTAGTACCGGGTCCCAGTTGACCAGGCGTTTTCCGCGGTAAATCAAGCCCTCTTCGTAGAGTCGTATAAACACTTCCTGTACGGCACTGGACAGCCCATCGTCCATGGTAAAACGTTCGCGACTCCAGTCCGGTGATGTACCCATGCGGCGTAACTGCTGGGTAATAGTGCCACCCGACTCCTGTTTCCATTTCCATATGCGTTCGATAAATGCATCACGGCCGAGGTCTTGCCTGGTCCTGTTTTCATTGCTTAATTGGCGCTCGACCACCATTTGCGTGGCTATTCCTGCGTGGTCGGTACCTGGCTGCCACAGGGTGTTGTCACCCTTCATGCGATGGTAGCGGATCAGCATATCCATAATGGTATCCTGAAAGGCATGCCCCATATGCAGGCTTCCAGTCACGTTAGGGGGTGGTATCACGATGCAATAAGGATCACCCTCACCCTGGGATTTGAAATAGCCTTTATCTTCCCAGTGCTGATACCACGTCTGCTCTATCGCCTGCGGGTTATAGGTTTTATCCATTGCTTATCTGGTCCGTATATGCCGGTAAAAAAAGAGGCGGATTATACAATGGGCTATTGCATAAATGCACTTTTTCCATGCTAACCCGGATATTGCTGAAGCGAGCGAAGTTCAGGGGAAACAGGGCAATCAAGATTGATCGATGATCAAAGTGGAACGACAGCTAAGGACACTAGTGCTACCAGGCTGACTTAGGATTCGGATTTAGAGTCCGTGTCGGTAGCCGACTGCTGGATCGCGAGCCTGATTTCCTGCCAGGCCAGTTCCAGGTGTTCGTCCATGATACGACGAATTTCCTGTTCCAGTGCGGGTACCATACTGAATTTAGCCGATGGATTTGGCTCGGATTCAGACATTGCATCCCTGGGTGCGAAATCCTGGCCCAGGCCGAGGTCTGAGAGTTCGATCTCTGCGTCTTTTTCGATCAGATCGGTTAATACCGGTATGTTAGATTCGTCGATCATTGCTTATAAAGGGTGGTGCTTGATCGCATAGCCGCGTTCCCGGTAATAGTGATAGTGCTCGCGAGCCTGTGATTTATTGTTTTCGGTCACGAGTTCGATCACGCGCTCGAACTGGGCAAAATAACCGGGAATTGTCGTGGTTAGATTGATCAATAGCTGGCGATCACCCTTAGGATCAGGCTCGTTGTGGATCAGAACCGGTGTCTTGAAACTGGTCGACTCCTGCAGGTCATGCGGGACGAAACTATCGTCTTCGAATACCCAGAGTTGTTTATCCAGGTGCGAGGATTGCTCGGGGCTTTGGGTCAGAACCAGGGTATGTTGTTTACTCTCGTACGCTTTCTGGCACAGCTGGCACACGACGCGGTCCTGGCTATGCCTGTCGGGATCAAGTTGATAGAAATCGATGTGCGTCATTTCTGGTGGCGTGGTTTTGTATTAAAGTTGATTGAGAATGAACTGGGTGAGCAGGGGTACCGGTCGTCCAGTAGCGCCTTTTTCATCACCTGACTTCCACGCGGTACCAGCGATATCGAGGTGCGCCCACTTGTATTTTTTGGTAAACCGCGACAAAAAGCAGGCCGCAGTTATGGTGCCTGCATCGCGTCCTCCGATATTGGCCATATCAGCAAAGTTACTTTTTAACTGATCCTGATATTCTTCCCATAATGGTAGTTCCCACGCCTTGTCTTCAATTTGTTTACCCGATTGAATCAAGTCATCGATCAATGCCCGGTCATTACCCAGTACCGCAGAAGGGACCTTGCCCAGGGCGATAATACAGGCGCCGGTCAGGGTGGCAATATCGATCACACACCGTGGGTTATATTTTTTCGCGTAGGTCAGGGCATCGCACAATATCAGGCGACCTTCGGCATCGGTATTGAGAATCTCGATGGTCTGACCAGACATGCTAGTAACGATGTCCCCTGGTCTGGTTGCGAGACCATCGGGCATGTTTTCGGTCGTGGGGATAATGCCGACAACATTGATCGGTAATTTCATCGTTGCCACCGCATTGATGGTGCCGATGACCGAGGCTGCGCCACACATGTCAAATTTCATTTCGTCCATGGCGATACCGGGTTTGAGCGATATGCCACCGGAGTCAAAAGTAACACCCTTGCCGACCAGCACCACTGGTTTTTGTTTCGGCTTACCGCCACTATATTGCAGTATGATGAGTTTTGCAGGTTGACGACTGCCTGCGCTTACCGATAACAACGAACCCATTTTCAGTTCGCGCATATCGGCTTCATTGAGTACCTCGATTTTGAGATTCCCATGTTCCTTGCCCAGTTTTCTGGCCTGCTGGGCCAGATAGGCCGGGTTGCAGATATTGCCTGGCAGGTTCCCCAGGTCGCGTGCGAGATCCATGCCTTTAGCGATAGCGACTCCCTGCTGGACGGCCAGTTTTGCCTTAGCCTGGTGGCGTTGTTCCGGCACGTTCAGGGTTAATTTACGCAAGGCCTTTTTCTGGTTTGGCGTGACGCTCTTGAGTCGTTCAAACTGGTAACGACTTTGCCAGATCTGTAACACGCTGTGGCGAATTTTCCATTCGGTGTCGCGCTCCTTGATTGATAAATCCGTCAGGTAAGAGCAAGCGTCCCTGGCGCCCGAATTTTCCAGTGTGCTGGCCACGCCTTGTAATACCTTTATAAAGGCTTGCTCGTTCATTTCACTCTCTTTACCACAGCCAGCCAGCAGTACCCGTTCAGCCGGAATGCCTGGTACATTATGGAGCATCAAGCTTTGGCCTGGTCGGCCATCCATATCACCGCTTTTCAGAATTTCAGACAGAAAACCGCCGCTGGCCCTATCCAGCAAATCGCCAGATATGGATAGTTTTCGTGTTTGCCACACGGCTATAATCAGGCAGGCACTGCGTTGTTTTTCGGGGGCGCTGGTTTTTACGTTGAATTCCATGATATTCCAGTGTTGGTATATTCGATAACGCGATAAGATACGTGAAGTATGAAAAAAAACCAGTCGTAATTTATCTGTGACTACGATTATTCAGGTCAGGTTTAACCAATCCGTGGTGAAATTGGATGTTGGCCGATACGTCTATATGAAATATTGCGATGCCTAATATTATTACGCGTTACCTGGCGCTGGAAATTTTAAAAAGTTGCTGCGCGACGGTGCTGATTCTATTCATTATATTAATGAGTAACGCACTGGGGCGCGTACTATCCGATATCGCCGATGGTGATGTCCCGCAACAGGCGCTTTGGCCCGTATTGTTAAGCCAGTCGATCAATATATTTTCTCTGTTATTGCCCATTGGTTTTTTCCTGGGGATCGTGTTCGCTTTCGGCCGCCTGTACAAGGACCATGAAATGGTGGTTATGAACTCCTGTGGCATGGGTTACAGGCACTTTTACCGTCCCATCCTGATCGTCATCGTGCCAGTATTCATGGTCAGCCTTTATATCAGCGTCTGGCTCAATTCGCAGGTACAACTTAGCGCAAAAAATAGTGTGGATCGTGAAAAAAATACCTACGAGTTTGAGCAAATGCGCGCGGGCCAGTTTAATCAAAGTAAAAATGGCGAGTATGTATTTTTTATGAAATCGATAAGCGAGGACAGGCTCGAATTAAGCGATATTATCATCAGTCAGACTAACCGCGATCTTATGATTCTAGAGACTGCTAAAACAGGCCGACAAAAGACTGATGAGATCACCGGGGATTTGTTTTTAGTGGTGGGGCCGGGACAGAGATCTGAGGGACAGGCTGGAAAAAAAGAATACAGGATTATAGATTTTGAGCAGCACGGCATATTGGTGAAAAAGAAAAAGAACCGACAGAATCAAATCTTACGAAAGGAAGAAAAGTCACCCGATGACCTGTGGCGATCTACGAAACTCTACGATAAAGTGGAGTTACAGTGGCGCTTCGCAATCCCGGTCGTGCTTTTAGTGCTCGCTTTGCTGGCGGTGCCGTTATCTTATATAGCGCCGAGGCAAGGCCGCTACGGCAAGGTAGGGTACGCGCTGCTGGTCTATATGGTTTACTTCAACCTGCTGGCCTATACGCGAGCACAACTCGAAGCCGAATCTATCCCCCTGCTAATCAATTTCTGGTGGATTCACCTGGGTTTCGTGTTGTTGACACTGTCCCTCCTGCTGAAGAGAAATCGCGCATCATTTTTTCCCAGGAGGCTCGTCCCCAGGTGATAATTAATCGCTATATTTACCGGCACGTGTACCAGGGCACCTTTATGGCGCTAGCGATACTGGTGAGTCTGGGGGTTTTTTTTACTTTTAT
>VAPB010601931.1_pt1 | contig 15689 bp, 23 predicted proteins | sample 3395101 | NCBI WGS metagenome assembly VAPB01 (sample SAMN08290433, study PRJNA428436) | hydrothermal vent metagenome | isolation source: Deep-sea hydrothermal vent chimney | place: Indian Ocean: Southwest Indian Ridge | reverse complement strand
GGTACGGTAGAATGGGAGCTGCTCGGTGTGTCTGTTGACCGTGTCCCAAGGTACGGCGAACGATGAGTCGTGGTTTCGATATAGAACGTGATGTTGACACACGTGGTCTTGGAGAGCATATTGAACGGAATCTGTACTTTGAAAATGCTGGCGAGGAACTGGCTGTGGCGCTAACAAGTCCGTACATCGAGACAGCTATTCTACCAGATGGCAATTACAGGGCCAGAGTGGTGCAGGGCGACAGGCGTGCTGTTGTACGGAAGGGCAGCACGGCATGGACTAAAGACTATGCGTACTTTGTGAGCAATATTGCTGACGTGTACGTGGATATAGCAATACACTACTAGCGAGGTGAGCGATGGGTTGGGAAACCGAAGGATATGATGGCGGTAGTTGGGACAGCGACTTCCAAGAAGAGGACTCTGGTTATGGTGGGTATGGCGAAGACTTCGGTGGTGATGAGTTTGGCGGTGGCGACTTTCAAGCCGAGGACAAGGCGTTCAATTACCCAGCCCCAGAAGGATACCCCACAGGCACACAGTTTTCCAACGCCACTGTAAATTTCGCCTCACCCCCGACGACAACCGATAAGTACATCAGGGAGTTGATATACGGCATTGCATCTAAAACACCGGGGGCTGGGGTGTGGCTTGACAAGGTGCTTGGCGGGAAGGGTAACTTTATAAACCAGGAAACCCAGTGGGTGTACGACCCTAAGACTAATAGCCTTGTTCCGCCAAGCGCAGGTATGCCTACTGCTGGCGGTGAAGGTTTTGGCGGTGGTGACGAGAAGACTACACTCCAGAAGATAATGGAAATTGCCATACCCGGCCTGATTGCGGGTAGTGGTATGGGGTTGTTCGGTGATAATGCACAGGAATTCATGATGGGCAAAGACCCGTTCTGGGATACGTACACACCAGACCCTGCTACGTTCGGAGTAGCACAACAGGGGTACCGTGACCAACTGGCTGCGCTACTCGACCCGAACCACCCGCTGAATCAAGAAAGCGCACGGTACGCACGGTCACTCATGAGTCCTGTGCATGCAGGCCAGAACGAGAGGCTTGCTGCTACCGCTGCTGACATGCGACAGCGGCGTGCGCTCGGAGCGTACAAGGAAGGGTACGAGCTGACACAGCCAATCGTACGACGTGAGGGCGAAGACCCCGGATTCTTGCAGCAGGTATCGCCGTACATAGGCGGCTACTACGGTGGCAGCACAAGTGGTCAGAAGGGTACGAACGTAAATACAAACGACCCGCTCAAGGATATCGGTAATCAGTTCTTGGATAAGGGGCTTGACTGGGCGTTCGGAAAGATATTTGGATAGGGAGGTAAGCGATGACGTACCAGATAGTGCAGGAACCTGCGAGCAGCAGAGGCTCACGGCTCACAAAGTCACTCGTTGCCGGACTGGGCGGGTACAAGGGCAGGAAGGCATCTGATGAGGCGAAGGCGTTCGAGCGTGAGAAGCTGGAAGTCGAGATTAACAAAGCCCAGCTGGCAAGCAAGACAACAGCCTTCGGTTCGTTACTCGGATACCTGAAGCCGGTTGGCGGTGCTGCTGAGAAACCGTACGACCCCAAAGAGTTCTGGGACAGCGAGACAGGCCGTTGGGTAATGAACATACAGAAGACTGGCATCACACCAGAAGGCCACAAGCTCAAGAAGGGCGAAGCACAGCAATCACCTCAGTACATAGTATCCAATTACGGCACGGAAGACATGAAGAGCCAGTACCGCATATATATCCAGAAGTCGAATCCCGAAGAGTGGGAGAATATTAAGCAGGCTTGGCGTAAGCTGGAGAAGGGTATCGACATTAGGTTGGCTGACGCTAAAGAAGCACAAGGACGTACAGAGCCAATGACGCTCGACCAGTACAAGGTGTGGATGGTTGGTACGAAGGAAAGGCCACACCTGCCGTTCCAGCTTAAAAAGTTCAAGAGGGAGTTGGCCCTTAACGGCCTCGGCCTGATGCCGTCGTACATGATTTCTGAAATGGAGAACAAGTTCCTGACAGCTATGGAGATAATCAGGCAAATCGCACGTGAGCGTGGCACGCCAGAGCTGAAAGAGTATCTCCGTATCGCAGGTGGCACGACACAGTTCCTGACAGCGTCTGAGACAGCACAGTTTCCGGCGTTATCAGTTGGCGAGGGTAGCGGGGAATGGTCATTCCGTGATTTGTTCAAGGGACTCGGTGGTGGTGGTGAGCCGGTAGTGCCCACCGACATACCACCCCCGTCAGAAGTAATACTTGAGCTAACTCCGTAGAGGTACACGATGCCGACTCAAAGAACTGCACCCGGCATAGCCGGGACACAGAGAGAAGAGCAGACCGGCCTTCCGGTACAGGCACAGGCCAGAGCTAACCCGCTCGACAGGTACGAGCCAGTCCCGTTGCGCCCAACAGCCAAGACAGCACACAGGCGGTACTTCGAGACTGGCCCACCGCAGTGGAACCCGTACAAGGGCGCACTTGCCAACTTGTGGGACATCGCTCGTGACCCTGTGTACTTCACGTCAGGCGAGGAGCAGAACGCTGCGGAGAAGGCAGTGTCTACCGTATGGGATTCGTTCTTGAGGGCTGCGTCTGTCGGGTACATAGGCAGTGAGAACCTGCAGATAACCGAAGAAGACCAAGGATTCCTGCAAAGTACAGCGCAGGCACTGGGTACGATGGCGGGGTTCGGGCTTATGCTCGCTGGCCCGTCCAAGATGCTCGCTGCGCTTAAGGTACCAAAGCACTTGGCACCGCTCGTAACAGGTGCTGTGTACGGTACAGCACAGCCAGCCGAGGGTGTAGCCGAGCGGTTCAATAATATGGTTCACACCACCAGTATGTTCGGAGCGTTCCACTTCGGCGCAGCCGGACTGGGCAAGGTACTACCAAAGAAGTTCGTAGTTGGAGCACCGAGGGCAGCCGGATTTGTACAGGCTGGCGTGCCGTTCGGAGCGTTCGAGGCTGGGGCTGGGGCACTTGAAGGATTACCCATAGAAGAACTCATTCCACGTACACTCGGCGCTACGCTCGGAGGCGGCATGTTCGGGCTTGGTACGTACAAGGGTGGAGCGGGAGCTGAAGCAAGGCCAGAAGCTGCCCCACGTACTGCCACCGCACTCGGAGAGTTGCCTGCTGGCCCGGATGTCAAGGCCATCGGCCCCGGCATGCAGGGGTTGGCTTCCGGCAAGAGGCTCGCACTGCCAGCAGAAGGTACGCAGGAGTACGTACGTGACTTCCCGCAGGATTCGCTTAAAGACCCACGCAGGCCAGCCGAGGTAGCTGGTCGTGTTGCACCAGTACACGAAGCCGAGGCAGGGCCAGCAGAGCATAGAGCTACTGCCCTTAAGCACCTACAGAACGTCACAGAAGGTGAGCGTGTACGCATAAAGGCAGACCCGCTGCTCGACCCTAAGGCAGACTTCCCGCCACTGGGCGAGCTTGTCAGGATGGCGCAACGTGCGCACTTCAGGGACTTGCTGAAGCGTGGCTTTACACAAGAACGTGCAGCCGTGATAGCGAACGAATCGCTTGTGCCTGAAGCGGACCGTGCCCTCGTAGAAGAAGGGCCGCACGGCGAGGGTGGGGTAAGGTTTAAGTACGGTGTTGCGGAGGAAGCAGAAAGAAAGGTAAGGACAGAAGAGCGGTTACGCAGAGAAGAAGACGAACGGACTGGCAAGGGCGCTGCTCTCACATACGAACGTGGCAGGTACAAGGTCGAACCTGAAGTGGAACGGCATGACCCTGCCCGTCGTGTACCCGGCCCACCAGACAGGCCGCTCACAGAAGCCGAGCTTGCTGCGTATGACCGTATCGAGGGTAAGGGGCCACTGTTCCCTGACGTAGCGCAGGAGCGTGATGTACAGGCTGCCAAAGATATAGAACTTGAGAGGGCAGGCAGCAAGGAGCTGCTCGAAGATGTTGCAGGAAGAGAGGAATTATCAGAGACTGCCGAACGGCTGGACGACAGGACTGCTGCTGCACGTGACCTCGACGACGGACGTACGTTCAATATATTCCCGGACGAAGTTGCCGGTTACAAGGTAGATGCTAATCAGACAGACGCAGACGGTATCACATTCATCGGGCCTGATGGTGACAGGATAATCATAGAGGATTACTCTATCGGCGGGCCGGTCAATGACCGTACCGTAGCAGGGTTCAGGCGTACTGACATACTCACGTACAAGACCAAGAAGGGTGTCGTAAAGACCGTCAAGACCGGAGAGATGACACGTGAGCGCATGAAGAAGCTGGGTGTACGCTCGACCCCAGAGTTTACCGAGACCTACGCCGAGCAGGTTGCCCCCACGAAAGCCAAGGGCAGGGTTGCCTACTTGAAACAGGGCGACAAGGTCGCTCGTGTTACCACAACCAGAACACCGGAGGAACATGAAACGTTCATTGCGAAAGTCAACAAGGAACGTCCGGCAGGTGAGAAGCGCACACAACTACTTCCACGTGCACCGAAAGAGGCAGCACCAAAAGTGCCAAGAGCGGAACCGCCTCAGACAAGACAGGAGATTGAGCAGGAGTTACTAGATGCCACCACGTCCAAAGACGGTCAGCGCAGGGAGTACGCCAAGCGGAAGAAGCAGCACACCAAAGAGCTGGGCGAGGAGAAGGCGCACGAGGTTGCTAGGCATACCGTATTCCAAGAGGAGGCAGATGCCATCCGTGCCGAACAGCTTGCCAACCATGACCTGTTCCGTGAAGAGCAGTCACGGCTTGAGGCACAGCAGGAAGACCTCGACCTCGACATAAAGGAATCACGTGCAAAGGAGAAGGAAGCTGAAGCGTTCAGGGCGCAGGAAGCTGCCGACAGGGAGACCGACCCTGAAGGACGCAAGGCAGCCGTAGCTGAGAAGACACGTAGCACGAAGTACAAGAAGCAGGTAAATGAGGGACTGAAGAGTACGAAGAAAGCTCTTGAGCAGCACAAAGGTGACGTAGCCACACAGCGTGAGATTGTTGATAAGGCAGTGGAGCAACTTGGCAAGGACACCAGACTGAACACTGGCGACATACTGGAGATGACAGCGGAACTGTACGAGGGTGTGGAGAAGCTCAAAGAAGCGCCGAAGACCGAGACGCTGGCAGACGCACCACGTACGACACAGAAGGTGGACGTAGCCACAGAGCAGGACGCACTCACTGAATCGCTCGCACTGGCAGGGCAGGGAGAGGGAGCACCGCTTATAGGTGAGGCGATTACCCTTCCCCCGTCTGAGGTTGCACGTGCCCAGATAATAGAAGCACCAACGAGAGAGACGATAGATGCTGAACTTGCCAAGGTCGGACGTGCCCCCAAGCAGCAAGTGGATAACGCTGTTCGGGGAGAGGTCTGGTACGACCCGGCAACAGGCAACAGGCACCTGCTCGTGTTCCCGACACGCAAGAACTACAGGGGAGAGTGGGTACCACACCCCACGAGGTACGAGTCTGCGACCAAGGCCGACAAGCGTGGCACATGGCTGACCGTGCGCATACGTGAGGACGGCACTCTGGACAGGTCGTACGTGACCGACAGGAGGCTGGACATACGTGGAGTGGAGCCTGTAGAAATAAAAGACATGAAGAACTGGTACAACTTGGGCAGGCAGGGCGAGGGGATGGAAGGAGTCATGTCAGAGAGCGCCCAAGAGATGTACGGGAAGGCGCTGACCAGACAGCGTGAGAAGCCCACCGTGGTATCTCTGGACTCTACAGGCCAACAGAGACCAACCCCTAAAGAGTGGGGCAAGAGCGAGAAGGCACGGAAGGCTGCACTGGAACGTGATACCGCACTCGTCGGCATACAGGAAGGGATTGACTACGGAGAGAGGGGCGCTGTACGTGGAGACTTTGCGACTGCCGCTGCCCCACGTGAGCCGGGACGTGTGTTCCCAAGAACTCCTGAAGCCGAACGTGGTGAGGCCGTACGTACCATAGGTGAGGAGTTTACCCCCGAACAGATAATCGAGGAAGCTCCTGAGTTGGCTGCGAAGAGGGAGACCGACACGTGGTATGACAAAGAGGCTCAAAAAAAAAGAGAGGCCCAAAGGGTAGCAAGGGAATTGGATATGCCAGAGCCTTTAAGAGATGACCTCGACCTCGTACCGACTGACGTAGCGGAACGGCGTGAGCTGGGCAAGCAACTGTCACCGGATACCAAATTGCTGGCCTCGGAACTCATGAACGAGGTGGTCGATGTGTACAGGAGAAGAGGAGACACGCTCTCCAGCCAAGAGGCAGAGGACATAGTGCTGGACGCACTGCTCGAAGGGCGGATTCCCAAAGAATTAGAGCACGTGTTCAAGCAGAGGTGCTGACATGGCAAGGTGCGGTAACAGGTGGACAGCAGAGAGCGAAGAAGACGCACGACTGGGGATTAACCTCGCCATTGATGCAGGGCTGACTCACCCCGTGGTGCGACTGAAGGACGGTGGTGTGTACAGGATAGTTAGGTACCACAAGAAAGCAGGCAAGAAGGCTGGGCGTTATGTGGTTGACAAGCAGACCGCCAAGGGCAAGTTCGTCAGACATATCAAGACTTTGAGTACACGGTCTATGGTGGAGGCAGAGATAGACACAGAAGGCAGCGCACGACAGACCCACTACCGTGCAAACAGGCACAGGTACGACAGGCAGGCACAGGAGACGGAAGATGCACTCGTCAAGCTGCAAGAGGACGTAAATTTCGATGATGCGGAAACATCGAACAAAGCAATGAGGAGCGTCGGCACCATACGTTCCGATAAGATAGGTGGTACGAGGATAAGCAAGGACTTTGCGTTCTTGGGTAAGTTCAGCGCAGCTCGTCACCTGTTCTCCAAGCTGTACTCAAAGGATGGATGGAATATCAGGTCGAAATGGGTAGTGCCGTTCGACATGGCGTTGGATTCGGTAGAGCGCCACACACGTACGATTAACAACTTCGTTACGGAGCACGCCTTCGGACACATGACAGCGAAGGAGCTAGAGGCAGGCAAGAACATCATGTCGTGGCTGTTGGACGGTAGCTACATGAAGGACATCAAGGCGGAGTTCGGGCGTACGCCAACAGAAAAAGAATTCCGGGCTGCCCACATGTTAAGGGTAATCATGGGTACGAAGAAGGGGCGTGGTTTGCACGGGCTGCTAAACATGGAGGGATTTTTAGGGGAGTACCTGCCACATATGCGGAAGTGGCGCAACATCCAAGCCGAAATCGTACAGAAGCAGAGGGCAGGCGAAGAGATAGCGGACGCAGAATGGGAACAGTTGAAAGAGCTGCACAGCTACGGGCTTGTAGGCAAGGATGCCAAGAAGATGGCACCGAACATGGAGAACATGTCCAAGCTCGAACGTGAGTTCAAGATGGAAGAGTACGAGGATGACATTTTGTTCCTGCTGGACAGGTACATTGCGGCGGGACTCAAGGATAAATACGTGGAGCCTACTGTCAGGCAGATAGAAAAGGACTTCGGGATTACGTTCATTCGTGCGACAGGCAAATTTGAGCAGGGGCAGGTGCGTGACAAGGTAATGACCTCTGTAACAAAGAACATTGGCGACTTCGAGTACGAGCTACTTATAGAACATGTGCGCTCGTCGTTGTATTATCCGACAGAGATGGAGATTGGGCTTAACCAGAAGTTTCAAGCAGGGTTCAGCCAGCTACAAAAAATTGTACCGTTCATGAACAAGATGCCGAACGGGGACAGGACGTTCTCCAGTATGTCAGGTACGCTTGCGTCCATGATGTATATGGGCGCACTGGGCGGAAGGGTTGCGTCCGCACTCAAACAGTTAACCGGATTCCCTATTGTTATCGGGGAGTTAGGGCCGAAGCACACTACTATCGGGCTTGCCAAGCTGATGACTAACCCAAGGCAAGCGTTCCAGCGAGCAGCCGACGCAGGACTATTCAAAGAGTACCTGCCAAGCAAGGAAAGGATTACAGAGGACGCACGTCTCCAGCGTTCCAAGTACGCCAAGTATGGCAAGTGGTTTATGATTATGTTTGAAATTGCTGACCAGTCACAGCGTGTCATAGCGTACGAGGGAGGACTATCGAAGGCACGGGCGCAGAAAGGCAAGCTCAACCTGAACTACATACGTGATGCAGGTGCAAAGAACAGGATGGAATCGTACAGGGCGGAGGGAGACTGGGAGGCGCTCGCACAGGAGTTTGGGTTGAACGCTTCGCACGAGTCCCAGTTCAAGTACGGGAGGAAGGATAGCCCGATGCACTTCAGGGATGCCACTGGACGTGCTATGGGTATGTTCATGACGTGGCAACTGTACTTCATGGGCAAGATGGGGCACTGGGCTACTGCCGGATTCAAGGGAGAGGGTACGAAAGGACAACGTGCACTGAAAGGTAGCGCACACATGATAAGACACATGGCACCCATGTTTATAGCTATGTACGTACTCACTAAGATGGCAGAGGAAGCTACGGATACAGACCTGTCGCCGTGGTTCGTGCAGATGTTCGAGGCTCCCGACGCACCCGGCCCGCCCGCTAAGATGGCGTACCATCTGTTCGGACTGGCGAACGCAGGCATGAGAACAACTGCATCTTCCCTGCTTGGGTCACACAGGGTAAAGGAACGAGAGTGGAAGCAATTCAAGAGGGCATCACGTGAAGTACGTGAAGACGTAGGGTTGATGTTCTTCGGTGGAATCAGGAGGGATGTGGCGAGGGCATCCGAGTGGTACGACGAGCGTGGCCCTGCTGGTTTTGTACAGGGGATGGCTGGATTGAAACCGTACGAGGAATCAGAATAACCAACGGAGGTAAGCATTGAATGCAACCCTGACACTCAGAGAAATCGTCATGGTAGGAGCGATACTGCTGTACGTAGGCGGGATATTCGCAATGGTTCTTGTACACAGCAAGAACATAACGAGGCTTTGGGATTTGAAGCAGGACAAAACAGTATGCGACCCGACGCATGACGCAATACGTGATGACATAATGGACATCAAGGAAAATGTGCGGTGGTTGCGTGACAAAAAGGAGAACGGAGGATGAGCAGGTTCTCGTTACTATCCCATGAGAGGCTGTCAGAGTGCGACAGCAAGCTCAGAGCACTGTTTTCAAGGGTAGTGTATGGGTTTGACTGTTCGGTGCTCACAGGGCACAGACCAGAGGCCCAGCAGACCATCGCATACCTGACTTTGAAGAGCACAAAGAAGTGGCCTGACAGCAAACACAACAAGATGCCGTCGCAGGCTGTTGATGTGGGGCCGTACCCGATTAACTGGGAGGACATAAAGAGGCATTATATGTTCGGTGGGTATGTACTGGGGGTTGCGTACGAGATGGGAATAGAGATAAGGTGGGGTGGAGATTGGGATATGGATACAGATGTACACGACCAGAAGTTGTTCGACCTTGTACACTTTGAACTGACAGGAGGATAACATGGACATACAGTTTTTTATTACACAGATGAAGGCGTTCCTGAAACCGATGGATTTTGTGTCCATCCTGCTTGTACTTGCCGCAACCCAGCGGCTTAAGCTGAGCGTAGCCAAGAGGTTCCGGCCTGTGCTTGCGTTTGGTCTGGGGTACGTGGTGGCAGCAGCGTGGGCCATCAAGACAGGTGGATGGGTAGAGGTACCGTTCTACGGATTTGTGTACGGAGCGGGAGCTGCGTTTACGAGGCAGCTCTGGAAGACAGTGAGGAATAAAGGATGAGTGGCCTGTTCAAGTTCATAGCGAACCTGTTCAAGATGTTGACAGGGAACTGGTTTGAGTTGCGCAAAATCAAGAAGGACGCACGAAAGGAAGTGAAAGATGAGAAAGGGTCTGGTGGTATGGATAGTGTGCGTAACAATTCTTCTGCTTGGTTCCGTCGCAACCGCTGACGAGTACGACGTACGAGCATTGAAGGCAGGGGAGTGTGTCGAGCAAGCCGGTAACTTCGTGCAGGATGCGTACATCGAGGCGACACGTGAGTGCCAAAAGAGGGTGGACACCATGACTGTCGTGATAAAGAAAGCCCCCGCTCGTGAAAGCGAGGGCTTCGTGGATGGTGTATTGTGGGGTGCAGCAGGTACGTTGTTACTTATACTGCTCCTTTAGTGGCCTCTTCGTAAGGTGGTACCCGAAGCATACAGGACAGTAGTACGAGCGCAAGGCGGGGTTGCCTTTAAGTCTGCGCTCAAGCACCCTGTTCGCTGTCTTGAGACTGTACCTCTTCTTCGAGTAGCACTGAGCGAGGTCTTCCTGTAGTTCACTCATCATCTTCTCCTAGTATCTTACCTATCCGTTCATCAGCGGTGGTGAGGGCTTCCATTGCGTCCTTCTGGTTATCCTCGCACGCAGAGCAACTGTAATAGATTTGCTCACGCAGGCATTCAACCACATCCAGAAGCGCAAGGATGATAACTGATGCTTCACTTAATCTATCCTTGTAATAACATTCCAAGTCATAACTAGTAACAGTTCCCTGCAACATAGGTGCACTATCTACCGCCTCCCTTGCAAACTCCCGAACCTTGTCAATCATTCCGCTACCCCCACATATTTCCAAGTAAGTTGACATACTTCCTCAACTATCTCGGTACGCTCATAGCCAAACTCATACTGTGGGGCATACCAACTCATGGCATCTGAAGTGTTTAGCTCGTCCCTGTATGCTTCCCACTCCTCAAGAGTCCACTCTCGCTTCTCGTATCCAGAGACCAATTCCTTACATGCGACTACTGGCTTGAACGTGCGGACTGTACCGTCGTCAGCTTCGACATTAAAGTTAACCGAGTATCCCGATGTTGCTTCCCTTGTCGTCCACTCATCACCCCAAGCTACTGTAGAGATTAATACCAACACTGCAACCGCTATTACTTTGAATGTGCTCATCCCAACTCCTCTCCGACCATCTCGTACACCTCGATGCACTTCCACATGTGGTAGCACTTCTCGCATTTGTTGTGGGGCCACGTCTCTACGAAGCAGTCCAACATCTGCTTCTCTGTGTGCGCACTGTTAATCATGCACCCCGGATATGGGTACGGGTTCTTGTTGACTGGCTTTTGCTTGCGTGTCGCATCGAACGCCATCATCACGGTTCGCTGTGCTTCCAGTACATACTGGTCTTTTTGTTTGCCGAACATCACTCACCTTCCTCTGGGTATAGGTATAACAGTTTCATCTTCGATAACTCATCTGCTACGGCAGCGAACTGCTTCGCCTTGACAACGTACAATTCCTTGTACACTTCAACCTGTGTCTGCTTCATCCTGATGGTCTCGCCGTACACTCCGGCAGTGAGGAGGGCAACAATCACGAGCGATACGAACCACAGTACCATGAGTAGAAATCCACCGTACGATGTGCTACTCTCTTCGACCATCCGTATCTTATTTTCTCCCATTGTGTATTCTCCTGTCTACTTCCTTCTCGTACTCATGGTCAATATACCCACCGACGTGCACCTCGCAGAACAGCGGGCCTTCCAGTTCACACATGCAGGTGGCATCATGCACAAGCTCATACCAGAACGTGTTCTTCTGGTTCGGTGTCGGGCCTTGCGCTGGAGTGTACGTCTCTATCACGTGACCTCTTTTTCTGAGTTTGTCGAGCACGCCCCCATATCTGTACCCGGCACCTGCGTTTACTAGCATGGCACTGGTCAGCATGCTGAAGGTAGCTCTCCTGAACGCCTCAAGCGCCTTGTGCTCCTGTGTGCCTGTCCTCGGTTCAGTCTTCATCGCTCTCCTCTTTCTTGTCCATCCTGAACAACTTGAGCAGGATGGAGCGAGGGTGTGCGTGCCTCTGGAGCTTCTCCCACATGGCCCTGTGCCTGTGTACAATGTACGGCATCTTCATCTGGACAATGGCTGTCCACTTGTCTGGAGACAGGGTGGGTACCGTAGCGTTAGGGTGTCCGTCCGGCCCTATCACTCCACGCTTCTTGCCGTACACCAACTGCCATGCCTCGACACGCAGCTCCACTTCACGCTTGATACGCTTCATCTCCTTGGTGCCGATGTTCTTGCGTGGGCTTGTACGTGGGAGCTTGAAGATAAACCGCTTCTCGACCACCACGTGTGGCTCCTTCTTGCCCATATGTTTTTTCATGCCTTCTCTCTCCTCTCTGCTCGTGTGACTGCTATGTCGTACGCCTTGCACAGCATGAGCTTTTGCAGGGTCGTAGTCCCGACAGCGAACCCTTGCAAGCCTGCCGTCACCAAGTGCTTGGCATCTGTCATGAGCCGTGTACGTGTGTCGTCGTCCATACTGCCGACCAAGTCAGCGCCACGTGCATGACGTTCCTCTATCTCTATCTCTTCCTTTGTTTTCTCCGGCCTCTCGTTCGGTATGGCCTCCTTGTTCTTGAGTCCGAGGAAGTGGCGTGGCGTAGGCATCTTGTACATCTCTGCTATCATACGCTTGCACATTATCTCGAACTCATCTATCGGTATGAATGTGGCAAGTGCGTTCCAGTACTCATCTATGATGGTGTCGTACTGGTTGATGTCCTTGCCGAATATGGCGCACATGCCTATGACAGCCTCGGCGAACCTGCCTCGTACTTCCTCGCTGCCTTCGTACTCACTGCTCATCACTCTCTCCTTCCGGTTTGATAAACGTCCTGAACCAATCACGGTGCTGACACTTGATACACGCAGTGTCACCCTTGCAACAATCTTCAGTGACACTCAAGTAGCCTTCGATCTGCGCCATGATTGCGGTGAGTTCAATCATGTGTTCACAATCAGTATTTAGCATTTCAGTCAGGTGCTTCGGTTCCTCACGTAACCGGTCACATTCATCCTCGTGACACACAGGGCATACCCAATGACTGCGTGGTGTCTCGTGCCCACTGTTGCACCTCACCATCTCGCTACCCATCACGTATCTCATTGAGTATGTCGAACATCTCTTTGTCCACCAGTACATCCTCTCCGGTTGATATGTGTGCGTTGTGCAGGCCGAGTGCCCATTGGACTACGGCGCTCTGCTTCATGAACAACTCCGTCAGCTCCTTTATGGGCACACCTGCCAACTTCTCTGTTCTTCGTACAAACTCCAACGTGTCTTTGTCATCCATCATCCTTCTGGTCTCCCTTCTCGTAGATGTACAGCCCTGCGATGAACATCTGCAATAACACGAATCCTTGCAAGTTGATTACGAAGGCAGCAGGCCGTGGCTTACTCCATGAAACCGACTTCGGTACGAACACCGCCCTCTTCAACCGTACTGCACTCATCAATGATTCAAGGTTATATATTCTAGTTCCAGTGTTCTTCATTCCTTGTCTCCTTTCTTGAATCTGTCAATGGACTGCTTCTTCTTATCATGTGTTGTGTACGTACCTGCCTGTATTTTCTCCATGTTGTCCGGCAGGCACACCCACCTCAGTTGGGCAGAGAACTTGAGGTTCGACCTGCCCATGAGGAAGTCACTCTTCAGGAAGAACCTGAAGTATTCCTTCCACCAGTCAAGGTTCTGACGTTCAGGGTATGCCAACCATGCACTGCGTACGACAACCAACACACTGTCCTTCCAGTCGAACTGGACGTTAGGCAGTGACTTGCCAAGTATCTTGTTCCATAGTTTATAGATGTCCTCGTACGGTATGCCCTCGTCCTTGCTGACCGTGGACTTCTTCGCTCGCTTGACAGCTTCTGCTATCGGGTCGCCGTCTGGTGGGTTCGGTATGCTGCTGAGCGTCGGCCTGTTGATACGCTGATGCCTGTGCCATGTGCGTACATAAAAGTAGTCACATCCATTCACGTCGTACTTGATGATTAGCCTGTGCTTCCCGAAGGTCTTGAGATACTTGGCCCAGTTGCCCTTCAATGAAGTACGTGGGCATTTCATGGCAAGCTCACGTGGGTTGTGCTTGTGCCTACCCTCATCGTCCACCATGTTCCACAGTGCGATGAACGCCAGTGCCTCGTCGTCAGTCAAGTCATCTATAGTGGCATCCCACCAGAACTCAGGCCGGATGTGTCGTATCCTCGCCATGGCCTACGCCAGAAAATCTCTGAGGGTATCACGCAAGTCGGTCAGTATATCAACAGACAGCTTCTTCTTCATGTCCTTCCAGTTGCGAGGGATACCAAGTACGTCATGCAGGTCGTGGCCTGCGTCAACCCCTTTCGTAATCAGGTCTTCCAGTTCAGAGAGTAGCGCTTCCTTCTCGAACTCGTTGTCATCCGGTACGTCAACAGGTTCTTCAACAGGCTCGTCACTGCCTTCAGGTATGTTGTTGAGTAACCACTTCTCGACTGCCTGCTTGTCTGTCCTGCACTCCTTGAGTGCGCCTGCAATCTCTCTCAGTTCAGGTGTGGTCAGCTTGACGAACTTCTTGCCGTACTTCTCTTCGAGCTTCCCGATTGACCATCCGTACCGACGCTTGTTGGTGACAGCCTTGCGCATCTGTGCGGTCAGGCTTGGCTCTTCGTCCTCTGAAGGTTCGGACGCTTCACCTTCTGTATCTTCTTTATCCGTCGTATCATCCGCTTCACCATCATCAGGTTCCACCAGAGTTTCAGGTACGTCCACTCCAGTATCAGCTTCCTCTTCAGTTTCGCTAACATCTTTCATCTTCTCCTCTTCAGTTGGGTTGGGAAAGTGTATCGCCTCTGCCGGTGTCACATCCCTATCTTCTTTCGCCGAAGGTGCCTCGCTATGTTCGGGGAGCACCTGCTTGTCAGGCGGTATCTCACGTGGCACTGCACTGGCAGGGTAGTCCTCTGCCTCTTCACGTGTGATGAGTCCCTTCAGTGCATCAGGGTACACGTCACGAAGCAGGAACCCACGTGCTCTCATCTGTCTCATGCGCTTCGGATATGTATTGTGTACATTGCCGAGCTTTGCAGTCTTCACGTCTTCTTCGGAGAACGTACGTGTCTGCTCGCCCATGCCCTTGCGTTTTGTTTTGCAGAACGCTGTCAGCCCCTCACCTTCGACGTGCTCTTCCCACTCGTCAAAGGACTCGACTTGGCCTGATGCCATCACCAGTGCGAGGGCTGCGTCACCCCATATACTGGGACGACCATTGATTACAGCTATGTTCTGGAGTGCCTGCAATGGAGCAAGCCCTAGCTCGTGGCCCCACTGCATCGCAACCAGCACGTCAGACTCCTTGCCCCTGTACTCCTTGGGTACAAGGTTGGATGATGCCATCACCTTTGCCAACCTGAACGCTTCATCGAGAGTCTTGGGTGCGAACCCACGCTCCCTCAGTTCGATAGCACCTGTCTTCCCTGTCTCACCAACAGGTACGCTCTCTTCAATCGTCTTCTCTGTCATTACGTATCTCCTCGTAGCACCCCGCTCTTCGGGGTACAGCTAGATGTTTGTTCGGCTCGTGCGCTATCACACCACCCGAACTCTTGTGCACGAACGTCTTGACCTCATCGTCGTACACCAGTTCGTCTTCGCATAGGATACATATGTATCTACTTGTCACTGGACACCTTCGCTATCACTATCATGATGATGGACACGATGAACAGCCAGTCCATCAGAGCACAACCACTCGCTTCTTCTGTTCAATGGTTACACCGTAAGGGATTTCGCCGGTCTCCTTGTGGTGGGCAAGTATCGCCTTCTTATCGACAACCTCTGTCACGTCCACATGCACGAACTCAGGGTGTTCCGCACTGAGCGCATCAATGTCGGTAACATCGCATGAAGGTGGGTTCTTCTGGAGCCTGAAGCCAAGGCTTGTACCCTTGTCCAAGAACTCCTTC
>VAPB010156919.1_pt1 | contig 15691 bp, 15 predicted proteins | sample 3395101 | NCBI WGS metagenome assembly VAPB01 (sample SAMN08290433, study PRJNA428436) | hydrothermal vent metagenome | isolation source: Deep-sea hydrothermal vent chimney | place: Indian Ocean: Southwest Indian Ridge | reverse complement strand
CCTACCGGGCTTACAGAAGTAAGGCAAATGTGGCTTGATGTCAGTATAACCGATGCAAAAGGAAAGATAATCCTGAGGTCTGGCAGTCTTGACAAGGATGGGAAAATAGATGAAAACGCAGTTTTATTCCATACTATACTGGGCAACAAGGAAGGAGAACCTGTTTTAAATGTTGCAAAGGCTGACAGAATATTATATGACTACAGAATCCCGCCAAAAGGCCATATTATTGAAAAATACTCTTTCTATATCCCTGAAAATGCTGTTTCTCCTCTTAAGGTGGAGGCAACACTTAAATATCGAAGCGTTTCGCAGTCCCTTGCAAGGACATTGCTTGGCGACAGCGCACCTGAAATACCTGTAATTAATATGGTTACTATTACTGATGAAATAAAGTTCTGACCGTCTTACTGTTTGATATGTCTCTCTTTATTGCCAGTGTTTTCCTCATATATGGGGGAATAAACTTATACGTATTCCTGAAAGCAAGGACTGTCCTTGCTTTGGGAATTGTTAGCAGTATGCCCCTCATAATTTTTCTGCTGATAATGATGCTTTCCCCTTTCATTGTGCGGATCTCGGAAAGGCAGGGTCTTGAAATTTTTGCAAGGTATATGGCGTATACCGGATTTGTCTGGATGGGTTTTGTTTTTCTGTTTTTCACATCTTTATTGCTGATAGACCTTTATCGTTTCCTGTTATATACCGGCGGGTTTTTTCTGAAAAACAATTTCTCTTATCTAAAGCCTTCAGCGGTTTTTTCTTTTTATACTGCATTAGCCATTTCGGTTGTAGTATTAATTTACGGTTTTTTTGAAGCTAACAACATAAAAACAGAGAAGATAACTATCAAATCCTCAAAGATACCTGAACATATCGGGAAACTGAAAATAGTCCAGATATCTGATGTCCATCTTGGGCTCATTGTCAGAGAGGCAAGATTAAGAAAAATTCTTAATGCGGTAAAAAAGGCTGACCCATGACATATTGATTTCAACAGGAGACCTTGTTGACGGACAGATCAACAGCATGACTGGCCTTGCAAGACCGTTTAAAGAGATCAGTCCAAGATACGGGAAATTTGCAGTTACAGGCAATCATGAATTTTATGCAGGACTGGCTCAGGCAATTAAATTCACGGAGAAGGCGGGGTTTACTGTTTTGCGCGGGAAAGGCTTGACTGTAGGAGGAATTATTAATATTGCCGGAGTGGATGACAAAACAGGCAGACAGTATGGTCTTTTTAAAGATGTTCCAGAAAAGGATCTGCTGTCTGAACTTCCAAAGGATAAATTCACCCTGCTTCTTAAACACAGACCAAAGATAGATAAAAGTTCTATCGGTCTTTTCGATATCCAGATTTCAGGACATACGCATAAAGGCCAGATCTTCCCGTTCTCTTTAATTACAAAGTTTTATTTTACGCTTGATAACGGTAAGTTAGAGCTTTCTGAAAACTCTTTTTTGTATATAAGCAGGGGCTCAGGCACCTGGGGCCCGCCTGTTCGAATCCTTTCACCACCGGAGGTTACTGTCTTTGAAATTGTCCATGAGAAAGCTTCCTGAGTTAGACAATCCCTATCGCAAGATGATATCTTAATCTTATGAAAGCAGGCTTCTATCAATTTGCTCCATTGTTTGGGGAAAAGAAAAAAAACATTGAAAAAATAATATCAGAGGTAAAACATGCTGATATGGATCTGCTGGTCCTCCCGGAATTTTTTGCAACCGGCTATCAGTTTACTTCTGTTGATGAAGTTGCCGAGCTTTCCGAATCAGTTCCCCGGGGATATACTGTCAGCGCACTTTCAGACCTGTCACATGAAAAAGGCATATACATTGTAGCAGGTCTTGCAGAGAGGTATAAGGACAGTTTCTATAATTCTGCAGTACTTATAGGGCCTGAAGGCCTGAAAGGTGTTTACAGGAAAACTCACCTGTACTTCGAAGAAAAACTCTACTTTACTCCGGGGGACACAGGTTTCAGGGTTTGGGATACTGACATAGGCCGTATAGGTATCATGATATGTTTTGACTGGTTTTTCCCTGAATCAATGAGAACACTTGGGCTTTTGGGAGCAGAGATAGTTGCGCATCCTGCAAACCTTGTTCTTCCTTACTGTCCCGATGCAATGCCGGTCAGATGTCTTGAAAACCGGATATATGCCATAACTTCAAACAGGATTGGAAGGGAGGAGAGGAAGCCCGGACAACCGCTTGTTTTCATAGGCCAGAGCGAGATAGTTACACCGGAAGGCAGGATACTGAAAAGGGCTTCAGATAATGAAGAGGCCCTGCTGATAGCAGACATTTCACCCGAGAAAGCCAGGAATAAGGAATTGAACCCTTATAACGATATTTTTAAAGACAGGAGACCCGAGAATTACACAGATTTTGCTAAGAGAAAAAAGGATCAATAAGGATGATCCTTAATGTTTAAAGAGAGGTGATTGAAATGGATCCAGTTCTTGAAGCAATAAAAAAGAGACGTTCTGTAAGATCATATGAAACCAGGCCCGTGCCAAAAGACATACTTAATACGATTATAGAGGCAGGCAATCAGGCACCTTCTGCAATGAACAGCCAGCCATGGCGCTTTGTTGTTGTTGAAGATGATGAGGTGAAAAACACACTGCTTAAGGCAGCCCTTCCAAATGCAAAAAAAATTCTGGGAATGGTAAAAGAAACCGATCCTTCTAGATATGATCAGATTATGGAACGTTATAATAAGCTTAAAGACCCTATCTATTATTCTGCGCCAGCAGTAATATTTGTCATCGGTCACGGAAGATATGCTGACCATTCCTGTCCTTTGGCCTGTGAAAATATTATGCTGGCTGCTTACTCCCTGGGGCTTGGAACCTGCTGGGTGGGTTTTGGCTCTATGGTGACTGAAGATGCCGAAATAAGAAAGACGCTTGATCTAAAAGAAGACGAAAAAATATTCGGCCCGATAGTTCTGGGATATCCGGATGGCTATCCTGAACCTCCGGCCAAGAAACAGCCTGAAATTAAATGGGTTTAAAATAGAGGTGTCATAAATGTGGGCGCTTTTACCCGCCTTGTAGTGCTTGCCTGCCAGTTTGTTCTTGCCTGCCAGTCTGTTTGGCATGGTGGCATGGTGGCTGGCCACCACACTATTCCTTACTTTGATGCTTCCCGTAAGGGAACATTAAACAATCCAATGGGGGCTTAAAAAAACAAAGTCTTTTAGGTTCTGTTTTGCTTTATCCCCATGCGAAAATCTCAGTTGAGAGAGGGAAGCTGAAGGGTATAAAATTAATTCGTGTTTGAAGACCGAAGGGATGAGTTTGAATTAATTTACCGTAGGCTGCCCGAACGAGACGTCCCGGAGATATTCGAGGGCCACCTTTCTTTGGTTACTTGCTTTGGTGGTCAAAGAAAGTAACTCGGGTGTGGGTGAAACGCCACAAGAAATAAATCCGGGGGTATGGGGGCGGCCCTCCAAAAAAACTGGCGGGTAAAAGCGCCCCAACAATGTCTTAGGGTCGGATCGACTCGGGTGTGGGCGAAGCGCCACTAGATTATTTGATCGAATTGACCCTGTCTGGAAAACATTGATAGTATCAAATAATATAAGTTACTAAAAGCGCTTACAATACCTGTAAACGCTTTTAGTAAGTACCGCGCATAACCTGTTCATGCCGCTTAAAGCTTGAAAATCACCCTTATAGCAGCTTAAACGAATTAAGAAAACCATCAACATCCTTTGAAGATGCCTTCTCTTTTGACCCTGTCCAATTAACCTGATATAATCTGTTACCAACTAAAAATATATTGATTTTTTGCATTCCGGTTCCACCAGCGATTTCTATTATTAATTTTCTTCCTGGATTTCCATTAAGACTAATATTTTCTTCTAAAATGAGTTTTTTCCCCTCACCTGCAATAGCTCCTTTTCGACCGTAATCCATGAATTCATTAACATCTATGTTTTCGACAGTATTTTCAGGGTAATCTGAATAAAAAACCATATATGCTCCTTCAATACCTTGATCCAGAACAAAATTATGTAATTCAATACTTCCAGCCTGGGTATTTATTGTTCGACTCTTTTCGATAGGGGCGCCGGGCATCATTACTGTAAATTTTCCAGTCTGTGACTGAAACTCTTTCAGAGAAGAATTATGGCAACCTGTTAATAATATGGCTGAAATAACAAAAGCTAAAAATTTCATTTTCATTATGTTCTCCCGGTTTTTATATATCAAGAAAGCTTTGACTTATTTTTGGAAGAGAAAATGATTTTTTGTTTATCTGATATATGCTTCAGTTACATATCTGCGCATCATTCTGTGGCTGTTAAAATAATAGGCGTTTTTGCCGATTGCATTCTGCATCATTCTTATCCATGTCTTACGGTCACTGTAATATGTGGGTATAATAATATTTATCAGTTTACTGTATAGATCGTCAGCATCTATTTTGTTTATGTTGTTGTCAGGTTTTATTTCTGCCGGAGCAGGGCCGATAGCCCAGCCTGTAAACCCTTCAATATGGCCTTCGATCCACCATCCGTCAAGAACGCTAAAGTTTATTACTCCATTGTGCGCGGCTTTCATGCCGCTTGTACCTGATGCCTCAAGAGGCCTTAACGGTGTATTTAACCATAAATCTACTCCGGATATTATTCTGAGGGCAATTTCCATATTGTAGTTTTTAATAAAAGCAATTTTGACTTTTCCTTTTAGACTCTTCTTAAAAGAAAATATCTTCTCAATCAGTTTTTTCCCTTCGTTGTCTTTAGGGTGGGCTTTCCCGGAATAGATTATCTGGATTTTACCATCACCTATCCTTTTCAGTCTCTCAATGTCAGTAAATAAAAGATCAGCTCTTTTGTATGCTGTCATTCTTCTGGCATACCCTATAGTAAGTGTATCATAGTCCATATCAGCATCTGAGCTGGTATTTACGTAATCAATGAGTGCTTTTTTTGCCTCCATATGAGCACCCCATATTTCTTCATCAGGTATTACCCCGATTCTAACGAATATCTCAGGTTCGTTTGCCCACCCGGGCAGGTATTTATCATATATTTTTTTAAAAGGTTCAGATGTCCATGTAAACGAATGAACTCCGTTGGTTATGGCATTTATCCTGTAACCCGGGAACATGTTTTGAGAGACCTCCCCGTGTTTTTTAGCTACGCCGTTGACATACTGACTCAGATTGAAACCAAGGAGGGTCATGTTTATGTATTTTTCACCTGCAAGCTTGCGCAGAACCTTTTCCGGAAAGTAGTTGCCAAAAACCCTGTTGAAAAGTTCATATGAGAACTTGTCGTGTCCTGCATCGAGTGGGGTATGAGTTGTAAAAACACACAGTTCTTTGACAGCCTCAATATCCCATACATATGATTCATCCCAGACTTCCTCTATATCTTTTTTATGCTCATGCAATAGTTCAAGTGTTAGAAAAGCTGCGTGTCCTTCGTTCATATGGTATTTTTTTATCTCAAAACCCAGTTTGTTAAGAATTCTTACTCCGCCTATTCCAAGGATCACTTCCTGTTTTATCCTGTAACTCTCGTCTCCTCCATAGAGGAAATGGGTTAATTCTCTGTCCTCAGGATTGTTTTCCGGGAGGTCGGTGTCAAGGAAGATCACAGGCACTTTTCCGTTCCTGAGGCTTTCTACAGTATATATCCAGGCCTGTATATGAACATCTCTGTTCTCAATGTTTACAACTGCTTTCTCAGGTGCTGCAGTCATAAATGAGGACGGTTCCCATAAAGAAGGTAACTCTATCTGATGACCGTTTTCATCAAGGTCCTGTCTGAAATACCCCTTTTTGCTTATAAGAGTAACGGCCACAAAAGGCAGACTCAGGTCGGCAGCAGACTTTACCGTGTCGCCTGCCAGCACACCAAGTCCTCCGCTGTAAGTGGGCATACTGTCTTTTATCCCTATTTCCATAGAGAAGTAGGCAATTTTCGGTTCGTTTATAAAATTCTCAAGTATTGACATGGTTTATTTTAAGACCACTTGATTTATAAGGAAGTATTATAGCAGAATTCTAAAATCAGGTATAAACCTTATTAAGGTGTTTATGCTAAAATGGGGAATCTGGTCTGCAGTTTCTTAGTCCAGACAGTTTTTTTGTGACAGGGATGTGTTTCAATTATTTAAAAAAATATATAGGATAATTATTTTACCAGGAGATTATTGATGAATTTAAAATCATTCGTTCTGAAGAAAGCAAGAGAGGCTAAAGAGGGCTCAAGGGCGATTGCAAAGGTTTCTTCAGAGCAGAAGAATAATGTCCTGAAAAATATGGCTGAAGCACTGCATAAAAAAGCAAGAGAACTTGAATCAGCCAATAAGAAGGACATTACTGCTGCAAGAAAAAAAGGACTGTCTAAAGCTATGATAGACAGGCTTACATTGACTAAAAAAAGAATTGATGAAATGGCACAGGGCCTTGTTGAGATTGCAGGCCTGCCTGATCCTGTCGGCGAGATAACAAAGATGTGGACAAGGCCCAACGGAATGATGGTGGGGAAAATGAGGGTTCCATTAGGTGTGATAGGGATAATATATGAGTCAAGGCCTAATGTAACTGCGGATGCAACAGCTCTTTGCCTTAAAGCAGGGAATGCCGTAATTCTTAGAGGCGGCTCTGAGGCTATACACTCCAATACCGCAATAGTCAGGATATTAAGAGGGGTTGCAAGGGCTCATGGTATTCACGAAGGGGTAATAACATTTATAGACAACACCGACAGGCAGGCTATTCTGGAAATGCTGAAACTTGAAGGCCTGATTGATGTTGTAATCCCAAGAGGAGGAGAGGGGCTGATAAGAGCGGTTACGGAAAATTCCCGAATCCCTGTGCTTAAACACTATAAAGGCGTATGTCATGTCTTTGTAGACCGTGATGCGGATATGCAGATGGCTGAGGATATATGTTTTAATGCAAAAGTTCAGCGTCCCGGCACCTGTAATGCAATGGAGACTATGCTGGTAGACGAAAAGATCTCAGGAAAGTTTCTCCCCCGCATGGCAAAAAGGTTTCAAAAAGCACGCGTACAGCTCAAGGGGTGTCCACGCACGAGGCGTATTGTAAAAAAACTTATTGTAGCCACTGAGCAGGACTTTTATACTGAATATGTGGATAAGATTCTGAATATCAGAGTAGTGAAAAATATTGATGCTGCTATTGATCATATTGCAAAATACAGCTCTGCACATACCGAAACAATAGTTACTGATGATTACAGTAAGGCGATGAGATTCCTTAAGGAGGTGGACTCTTCTTCTGTCTTTGTGAATATTTCGACCAGGTTCAGCGACGGGTTTCAATTCGGCCTTGGTGCTGAAATGGGTATATCAACAGACAAATTACATGCACGTGGCCCCATGGGGCTTGAAGAGTTAACGTGTTTAAAGTTCATTGCGCTTGGAAACGGGCAGTTGAGAGAATAGGTGAAAAATTCGAATTTCGAAATCCGAAATGCTAAATCCATCCTCCGTAGCAGTGCTTCCAGCCGTCGTAGCCACAGCTACTGTGGCGGAGCAGGTACTGCGGAGGACGGGCAAAATCTAAATTCTAATTTCCCAATGTTTCAAACTGTTTAGAATTTGAATTATTCGAATTTGTTTCGAATTTCGTGCTTAGGATTTAGAGTTTGCAGTATAAAGGGGGGTGGAGATGTTCCTCTATCTTGTTCAGCATGCTGAAGCAAAGGGCAAACAGGAAGACCCTTTCCGCGGTCTTACAAAAAAAGGATTGGATGATATTAAGAAGACTGCACAGCATGTCTCTTCTTTAGAAATCAAACCAGACCAGATATTCCACAGTGGAAAGAAAAGAGCAAAGCAAACCGCACAAATTTTGAACTGGGATTTGCATTCTAATAAAGGAATATCTGAAACTACAGGACTTGATCCACTTGATGCCCCAAGGATATGGGCAGAACGCATGTTAACCGTAAAGGAAGATATTATGCTGGTTGGACATCTCCCACATCTTGGAAGGTTTGCCTCTTTACTCGTTTACGGAGAAGAGGACAAAAAGGTTGTGGATTTCAGGATGGGGGCAATAGTGTGTCTGAAAAGAGATGAGGATATGGCATGGTCTCTTGAGTGGATATCACTGCCGTCACAGTTGTAATATAAGATTCTCGGGCGCAAGGGTTCCGGGATTCAGGTGAAGTATAAATAAGTGATGTATTACTTTTGACAGGTTTGGGCACTGGACTCCTTGACCCCTTGTTTAATTTTAATTCCAGCCATGAACCGATAAATATATTCTAAAAAAAGTATCTCAGGGTAATTACAATAACTATTATGAAAATCGGCATTTTTGGCGGAACATTTAACCCTGTACATTACGGACACTTAAGGGCTGCACAGGAGGTGCAGGAGTCGTTTTCATTTGACAGGCTACTTTTAATGCCTTCTGGAAAGCCTCATTTTAAAAAACCCCTGCTTGCCAGAGCACGTCATCGTTTTGAAATGGTGAAAACCGCTGTTAATGGCAGTTATTATCTTGGGATATCCGATATAGAGATCAAAACCAGAGGCATCTCGTATTCGGTTGAAAGCATGAGCAAGCTGGTTAAAAGACACAAAAATGCTGAATTTTATTTTATTCTGGGAATTGATACATTTCTGGAGCTTCATAAGTGGAAACAACCTTTAAAGTTCATGAAACTTACGAATTTTATTGTTTTATCCAGGCCCGGATATGCTTTTTCAGAATTGTCTTCTTCCCCTTATTTTTTTAATATAAATAAAAAGACATTAAAAGTGTTTGATAGTGACAGCAGAAAAAGATGTTCCTTTAGCCTTAAATCGGGCAAAAAGGCTTTTTTACTGAAAATAACAGGACTGGATATCTCAGCCTCGTATATAAGAAAGCTTGTAAGAAGTGGGAGAAGCATAAAATATCTCTTGCCTGATTCTGTAGAATCTTATATAATTTCTCATAAGTTATATAAATAAAATTAGAGGGTTAGGGGAAAAATATAGGTAAACCCCATTAATTTTTAACATCCTATTTGTATTTCGTGGAAGGAGACTCTTAATAGACAGCAAAGAAAAGGCAATAAAAGCAGCAAAAATAGCCCTTACAAAAAAAGCTAAAGACACACTTATCCTCGAGTTAAAGGACATTTCATCGATTGCAGATTACTTTGTGATCTGTTCCGGTGAAAACCCGGCACAGATAAAAACAATAGCGGAGACAATAGGGGAAAAGTTTTCAAAGAAGAAGATATATCCCTTAGGCAAAGAAGGAATGGATTTTGCCCGCTGGGTTTTGCTGGATTACGGAGATATTGTAATACATGTTTTTGATAAAGAGACCAGGGCTTATTACGAGCTTGAACGGCTATGGCTTGATGCGCCAAAAATATCAATAAATAAAAACAAAAGTCCTGTCAGGAAAAAACGGGTACTGTCAAAATGACAAAATTTATAGGTTTTATGATCATATTAATGGTTGCGGCTCTTGCTTATCTTGCTTTCCTTAATGTGGGAGTTGTTACAATAAAACTCACTGACACCCATGTTTATGAAATTCCGAAGATAGCCCTTATACTATTTTCTATTGTTGTTGGTGCACTTTCAATGCTTGCTATTGGTGCTGTCAGGGATGCAAGACGTTATATTGAAAACCTGCGGCACTTGCGTCAGCATAAAAAAGAGTTAAAGACCCAGGAATATTATTCAAAAGGGCTGGATGCCTTCTTTGCAAGCAGATATGATGAAGCTACAGAGTTTTTCAAACGTGTCCTTGAGAACGATCCTGATAATGTGAACTCATTGCTAAGACGAGGGGATATAACTTTTGATAATGGTGACATGGTCAGGGCAAGAGATTTCTATATGAAGGCAAAGGAAATACGCCCTCAAAGTGTTGAAGCCCTGTTCTCACTTGAGAAAGTTTTTGAATCGGAAAAAAAATGGCAGGAAGCTTTGAGATATCTTAATAATATTCTCGATATAGACGGAGAAAATCCTAAAGCACTATACAGGAAAAGAGATATTTATGAGATGAGCAGTAACTGGGAGGATATTCTTGAAGTTCAGTACAGCATATTAAAGAGCGATATCACTCCTCAAGAGAAGCAGGAAGAAAACAAAAAACTTATTGGGTACAGATATGAACAGGGGCTTGATCACCTGGAAAAAGGCGATTTAGACAGGGCAAAAAAAGTTTTTAAAGCTGTTATCAAGCTTGATAAGAATTTTGTGGCAGCTTATCTTGCACTTGCTGAATCATATCTAAACGAAGGGAAAACCGATAGGGCCGAAGAAGTCCTTGTTAACGGATATGAGGAAACATCAGCTATAGTTTTCCTTGTTAGACTTGAAGATTTTTTCATTACGGCTGGTGAGCCCGGCAGGATTATAGACCTTTATCAGAAGGCTATTCAGAAAAGCCCGGGAGAGCCGAAACTGCAGTTCTTCCTTGCAAAACTTTATTATCGTCTTGAAATGATAGACTATGCTTATGAAGCTGTTATGTCTATTGATACTACGACTATAGACTATCCTGATCTGCATATACTTCTTGGAAATATATACGTGAAGCGCATGCAGCAGGATAATGCGATTGAGGAATTTAAGAAATCCTTACATTCTGATAAGCCCCAGTTTATACCTTTCTGTTGTACCAATTGTGACTATGCCTCAAAGGATTGGGTCGGCAGGTGTCCGGAATGTAAAAAATGGAACACCTTGTCTCTTGATGTCAGTGGAACCTGTAAAATTTAAAAAAGAAAAAGTTGTACTGGATACAAGCCTTTTTGTGAATCCCGAAGTACGTTTGGATTTTGGCAAGAACCCCACTGAGGCTGTTGAAACCTTTCTTTCCATTGCAGAACAGATAACCACGCTGGAATTTTATATGCCCTCGTCCATTTTTAAGGAACTCCTTAATTTCATTGATGAGGAGAAAATCTCAGGTGATATGTTTGTTGTATTGAGGCAAAAGTCACCAAGCAAACACGAGCTTACCTGCCCGGCATTTCTTCTGTATGAACTTATTGAAGATATGAGGATGAGGGTCAATAAAGGATTGAGATTTGCTGAAAAGGCTGTCAGGAACGTGTCAAAGGGAGATGAAAAGGAAATAATACAGGGCCTGAGGAAAAACTACAGGGATGCTCTTAGAGAAGGAATAATTGACAGTAAAGAAGATGTTGACCTGATACTCCTCGCAAAGGAGCTTGATGCATTACTGGTTACAGTAGATAATGGGGCTATTAAATGGGCTGAAAAGTTCGGCGTAAAATGGCTCCTGCCAACCAGGTTCAAGGATTATCTTCTTAGTCATATCAAAAAAAGCAAAGTCGGCAAACCAAAAGCTAAAGCAGTTATATAAAGTAAGTTTTTTTAATAATTGCCCGGTTTTGTTAATATCTTTTCAATGCTTGTTTCACCTGATTAACAATAAAAAAATAATATCAGAGCAGTAACTGACGGTTTATGGTATTATTTCCTGCGAATAGTTTATAATTAATACGTCTTCAGACGATTCCTGCGCTATTCCCCCGAAAGTTCCGGAAAAACAGGAGAGATTTGTAAAACTACACTTGGCAGGATCGACCTGTCTGATAATGGAAGAGTTTTTATGAAACAGGGAAATTTAAGAAATATTGCTATTATTGCGCATGTTGACCACGGCAAGACCACACTTGTTGACGGGATGCTGCAGCAGGCGGGTATATTCCGTGCCAATGAAAAGGTACAGGAAAGGGTTATGGACAACATTGACCTGGAACGGGAAAAGGGAATTACCATAATGGCAAAAAATACCGCTATTATATACAACGGTGTGAAGATAAATATTGTTGATACGCCGGGGCATGCTGATTTCGGTGGTGAAGTGGAAAGAACTATGAAAATGGTAGATGGCGTACTGCTGCTGGTTGATTCTTCTGAAGGCCCATTGCCCCAGACAAGGTTTGTCCTTAAAAAGGCCCTTGAACTGGGTCTGCCGCCTATCATTGTTATCAATAAAATAGACAGATCCGATGCCAGAATACAGGAAGTCCTGAACGAGGTTTATGACCTGTTTATTGATCTGGACGCTACGGAGGATCAGCTGGAGTTTCCAATTGTCTATACAAATGCCAAAAGTGGTATTGCAAAACTTGGCCTTGAAGATGAATCAGACAATTTAAGACCACTTTTTGAGCTTATACTTAAAACAATACCTGCACCTGAGGGTGACAGAAACGCTGTGCTCCAGTACCTGGTAACCAACATAGACTACAACGACTATGTTGGCAGACTTGCAATAGGCCGAGTGTTTTCGGGGTCCATAAGGATTGGGGATAGTGTTGCAGTAATAAATGGTAATGGTAATGCTGTTAAAACAAAGATAACAACCTTATACACCTTTAAAGGTCTTGAAAGAATAGCGGCAAATGAGGTGTTTGCCGGTGATATTGTTGCACTGGCTGGAATTGAAGGGATCAATATCGGAGATACTGTCACGGATGTTGAAAATCCGGTTCCTCTTCCCCGTATTAAAGTTGATGAACCGACAATTTCAATGGTCTTTTCAGTAAATACATCCCCCTTTGCCGGAACGGAAGGAAAGTATGTTACATCCAGAAATCTGAGAGAAAGACTTGAGAAGGAACTTCTTTACAATGTTTCCATAAAAGTGGAGTTCAGCAGTTCGGATTCATTCAAAGTAATGGGCCGGGGAGAATTACAGCTTGCAATCCTAATAGAAATGATGAGACGAGAAGGTTATGAGCTTTCAGTATCAATGCCTGAAACAATAACAAAAGAAATAAAAGGCGCGTTACATGAGCCTATGGAGATATTAGTTATAGATGTTCCTGAAGATTTTGTTGGTGTAATAACACAGCAGGTTGGAATGAGGAAAGGAAAAATGCAGAAGATGCAGAACAACGGACACGGCAGGGTAAGGATCGAGTTCAGGATCCCTTCAAGGGGTTTGATAGGCTTCAGGACCCAGTTTCTTACAGACACAAGAGGTACCGGACTTCTAAATCACCTGTTTGACGGTTATGAACCGTGGCATGGCCACCTGTCAAAAAGACAGACCGGGGCACTTGTTTCTGACAGAAAGGGCAAGTCGACCACATACGCACTATTCCACCTTCAGCCAAGGGGAACCCTTTTTATCAAAGAGAATATACTCGTATATGAGGGAATGGTCATAGGTGAAAACTCAAGAGAAAATGATCTGGATGTTAATGTTACAAAGGAAAAGAAGCTTACAAATATGCGAGCTTCAGGCTCTGACGACTCACTGCAGTTGATTCCTCCTAAACTGCTGACTCTGGAACAGTCCCTTGAGTTCATCAAAGAAGATGAATTCGTAGAAGTTACCCCACAATCTATAAGAATGAGAAAAAAGATTCTCGAGGCCAATAAAAGACCTAAACTGAAGGCCTGAGATTACATAAGTTAAGAGCTTTTGTTCAGATGGGATTCCATCCCATACCCTATTCCTTTTTGTAATTAAAGAAATATAAATATGGGCGTTCCACCCCACACCCTGGGTTACTTTCTTTTACCACAAAAGAAAGTAACCAAAGAAAGGTGGCCCTGAGAGATTTCCGGGCGGTTCTTCGCTCAACTTTCAGGGAAATGATTTAAACTCGCTTCACTCAGACACAAATCATTTCTTCTTCCTTCCAGTTTCGTTCATCACCTAAAATCTCTAATGGGTACATTGAAAAGCAAGTGCCTTTAAAGCCCCATTGGATTGTTTCAGGTCTGCAAGGTAATGCGAAGGTTAAAAAATAATTCGTGTTTGATGCCGAGACTTCGGCAGAGTTTGAATTATTTTACTGAGCAGAACTGTCAGCCTCGGCTGATCCGCCGGGGCGGAAAGCTCTGGAGAATAAACAATCCTAGGGTGGATTTTTTTGGTTCTTTTTTAGCCACCAAAAAAGAACCGCGGGGCTGGGGTGCGCAACCCCAGAAAAACAAATTTTAAACGAGTGTGGGGTGGCCCGCCAAACTGACTGGCGGATTAACCCACACCAACCATTATTCAGATTTATCCATATTTTCTTTGAACTGTTTTCTCATTTCTTCCATGTTGTCCTGCATCCCTTCCTGCATCCCTTCCTTCATGCCTTCTTTCATGCCTTCTTTCATGCCTTCTGCCATTGCTTTGCCCATTTCCTTCATGCTGTCTTTCATGGCATCACCAAGTCCTTCCATGATCTCGCTCATGGCACCGCCAAACATTGACATCATTGTCTTTTGTGCTTCAACTTTCCATTCTCCGTTTTCCTGAATAAGGAAGGTCTTCATCGGTATATTGTGTTCTGAACCGCCTTGTGAAGAATGCATGGTGGTTTCAACACTGGAGTTGTCTTTCTCAGTTTTTACCTCTCCAAAGGTTATTTTTACATCAGCGTCTGATTCATTGTTGTTTTCTTTTAAAGAATAGGCGCTGCTTTTTGTAGCATAGTTTTTTGCCTCATCAATATCTCTGTCCATCATGGCTTCCCAGAATTTTTCAGCAACAGCTTCAGGGCTGTCAGTGTCTTTGGTACAGCCGGCCATAAGAGATAAAACAATCACTAAAAAAATTAAGACCATGCTTTTTGACATATTCCCCTCCTTTTTAGACATTATTAATAATTATGCCTGCTGTTAAATGCAGGGTCATTTAGTATGTGTAATTTTTATTATCTGATTAGTGATATAAAAATATATTTTCTATCCGGAAAACTCCCTGTCCCTGACTCTTATTTTAGCATCAACAAAATCCCTGTGTTTGACATAGATCAGGTCGGCAATTTTTCGAACCATATGCTCTTCGTGCTTATCAAGTTCTCTATCCGAGAAAGCCACCTCCCACAGATGCTCAACTACTTTCAGCTTTTGCTCATAAGTAAAGCCCTTATTAATAAGAAATGTGAATTGATAGTAACCTGTGGAACTCTTTAGTTCTTCCTCTGCTAACTTCAACAGTGCATTTATCTCATCATCTGTAAGGCTGAACTTTGTCCTGATGGCATTTGTTATGGTTTTACGTTCGTGTTCGCTGACCTCAGCATCAGCCCTCATCATTTCAATAAGGAGTGCGGCGGTAGCCATCTGGAGAGAATGTTCTGATACTGAGTCAGGATTCCGTGAAGAGGGTTTGAGATGTTTTGTAAAATATTTTTTTATATTACCGATCATAAGGAATAATTCATTGTTTCTAGTCTTTCTACATCGCAAAGCGTTCCCATTAAACACGCTAAGCGTGGTACAGGACAAGCATTTTTAACAGGTTCAGAGCTTAGGGGTTTTTATTTATATTTATATTTTATTTTTTTGAAAGTATCTTTTAGCTGTATTTTTAATTCAGAGTGTCCTTTGCCACCTTTTAGAAATATCTCCCGACGCTTAGCGTCGCGCTCATTAACATATGATTCATGATAAATAAGTGATAAAGGTCTGCGATTTTTTGTTGCTGCTACATAACCTTTGTTATGTTTTTCTATTCGCTTTTTTAGTTCTGGTGTATAACCAATATATAATTTTCCATCTTTTTCACTATGTAAAATATAAACATAATACATGAATACATTATGTAGTGGGACGCTGAGAGAGAGTCCCTTTTAACCTACGCTTAGCAATGTGGTGGAACGCTGAGCGTTCCATTAACCACGCTCAGCAATGTGGTGGAACGCTGAGCGTTCCATTAACCACGCTCAGCAATGTGGTGGAACGCT
>VAPB010544844.1_pt1 | contig 15759 bp, 14 predicted proteins | sample 3395101 | NCBI WGS metagenome assembly VAPB01 (sample SAMN08290433, study PRJNA428436) | hydrothermal vent metagenome | isolation source: Deep-sea hydrothermal vent chimney | place: Indian Ocean: Southwest Indian Ridge | reverse complement strand
CGTTAATACCTGTTTGTGAGCTCATTTCATCCGCTTCCATACATGATGTATCCTCTGTAACGCTGTAAAATGCGTAAGAAGCAGCATTATCCACATCATCTCTATAACATATCCTGTTAAAGCCCCCAGAATCATAATTATTATCCTTTCAGGCCTTTCCATAAGCCCTGTTTGACAGTCAGTACCAAGCCCCTCAGCCCGTGCTTTTGTATAACTTACCAGGAATGTTCCAACTATAGTGCCTACGCTCAGGAAAACCCCTATTACAGAATTAGTTAGAAGAAAAAAACATAAGAATCCGATTAATAAAAAAGAATCGCAATATCTGTCAAGGACAGAATCGAGAAATGCACCAAAATCCGAGGTCTTGCTGTTTACCCTCGAAATTATTCCGTCAAGCAGATCAAAAAACCCGCCGCAAAGGATAAGAATTCCTCCAAGTTTAAGGTTAAAAGGAATGACTATTGCAGCAACTGTCATTATAATCATCCCAGCCACTGTTATAGTATTAGGATTTATTTTTATTCTTTTAGCAACAGTTGACAGGGGTCGGTCAAAAAAATGATTGAATTTACTACTTAACATTGCAAATTTCAAATTTCAAATTTAATGTTTGATAAATATTATTATCTATTTTAAAAAGATTAGTTTTGGATATTTTCATTTTGCATTTTGCATTTTTAAATTATATTTCTCTATCGTTCTCTTTTCCCGTCGATAAACTCTTCTACCTTTTGTCGCGCTTCATCATCATACATCTGTATCGCAGGATGTTTCATAAAATAAGCAGATGGAGAGGTAAGCACTCCCCCGACTTTTCTTTCTATAGCAAGCTTACAGCACCTTATGGCATCTATGACAACGCCCGAGCTATTAGGTGAGTCTTCAACAGACAGCCGCAGTTCCACATTTATCGGGATACTGCCGAAACCCCTTCCTTCCATTCTCAAAAAACAGATCTTGTTATCGTTTAACCATGGGATATAATCCGAAGGGCCTATATGTATCTTTTCCTCGCCAAGCGGCCTGCGCATCTGAGACTGGACAGCCTCAGTTTTTGAAATTTTTTTGGATTTGAGCCTGTTCCGGCTCAGCATATTAAGAAAATCTGTGTTTCCGCCAACATTAAGTTGATAAGTACTGTCTATCTTCACTCCCCGGTCTTCAAAAAGTTTTGTCAGAGCACGGTGAATAATGGTTGCTCCCATCTGACTTTTTATATCATCCCCTATTAATGGGATCTTCTTTCTCTGGAACTTAGCAGCCCACTTTTTATCAGATGCAATGAATACAGGTATGCAGTTAATTAAGCCGATACCGGCATCCAGACAGGATTCAGCATAATATGCTGTTGCCTTTTCCGAGCCTACAGGGAGATAATTCAAAAGGATCTCAGCCCCGCTTTCTTTAAGAACCCTGGAAACATTACAGGGCTTACGTGAAGAGACAATAAAGCGCTTATCTCTGTGATAATCGGTTACATGCTTTGACACCCCATCCAAAACCCTGCCCATCTTCACGGTTATATCATTACCGCCAGTTAATGGTTGAAAGACCTTTGTACAGTTTGGCTTTGCCAGTACAGCTTTTTTAAGGGGTTTGCCAACTTTCCTGCTGTCAATATCAAATGCTGCCACTACCTCTATGTCACCCGGGGTATAACTACCAAGCCTGTAATGCATAAGACCAGATAATTTTTCAGGATTATTTCTGCTTAAGGTCCTGTAATATTTAATTCCCTGAACAAGTGAACTGGCACAATTGCCAACTCCTGCAATTGCGATCTTTATTTTCTTTCCCATTTCCCGACCTTCTTAAACCCGTTTCTCAAGTATTAGTATTTTCATAAGGCGATCAGACATAAATCCCGGCTTTTCAGGACAATACGGCTATAATTATATAACTTGTATAGTTTATTTATAGAACCCTTAAATTTGAAAGTCAAGATAAATTTCAATAAAAATAGAAATGCTTATTAATCACGATAAAAAAACAATCAAAAAAATAAATTAATTTGCTAACTTAATTACTTTATCTGTTAAAATGTGAAAAATACACAAAATCGTGCTGTAAGATATCTTTAAGAATATAAATTAATAAATTGAACATGGATAAAACTATTGAAAGAAAAAAAATAAGTGACATTGTATCAAAGCTGAAAAGCCAGGGGAAAAGCATTGTCTTTACAAATGGCTGCTTTGATATCATACATATTGGACATACACGCTATCTGAGCGAATCAAAAAAACTCGGAGATATACTCATAATTGGATTGAACTCTGACAGTTCAGTATCAGGAATAAAACCGGGAAGGCCGATAACACCTGAATCTCAAAGGGCTGAGGTCCTGTCCGCACTGTCTATGGTCGACTATATTGTATTTTTTGACGAAGATACTCCTTATGAGCTTATCAAAGAGATAAAGCCCGACATACTGGTTAAGGGCTCTGACTGGAAAGAGGAAGAAATAGTTGGCAGAGATATTGCAAAAGAGGTCAGGACAATACCTTTAATTAAAGATATTTCAACGAGCAAGATAATTCAGAAAATACAAAGTCTGCAAAATTCCAATAATCAAATTTCAAAACCCAAATAAACTCCAATTTCGAAATTCCAAACATTTAAGAATTATAATTTGGTACATTTAGTTTATAATGTTGATTTTTAGTCATGCCATTAGACTTCTCCATTTTTAACGAAGCGGCCTGCATCTTCCATAAAGGTGACGCAATAACCTTTACTTCTATGTCAGGCTCATCAAAAGGCCTGCTTATTTCAATATTTCAGGGGCCCTTTCTTCTTCTTTGTGACTCTGAAAGCTCAGCTTTGGAGCTTTATCATGATACTGCTTTCTGGTCTGAATTCCCGGATAGAGAAAAACCCGTTTTAATACCCCAGAAGGATAACCCTGAGCGCCTTAAAAATATCAGAAGTCTTCACAATATTAGTAACGCCCGAATAATTACTTCTGTGGAGGCTGCCCTGTCCCCAACATTTCCTGCAGATAAATATCCTCTATTAAAAATAATTAAAAACTCTTCTGTGGACAGGGACTTTGTAATTAATTCACTCAAAAACAGCGGTTACCATACTGTTTCCCTTGTTTCAGGTCATGGGGAAATGAGTATAAGGGGAGGAATTCTTGATGTATTTCCTTCTGAAGAAGAACTGCCTTTAAGAATAGAGTTTTTCGGCGATGAAATAGAGTCTGTAAGGATATTTGATACAGATACACAAAGAACAATTAAAGAATTAAATGAGGTATCGGTCGGCCCGGCGTCTGAACCGGAAGAAGGCCCAAACCTTTTTGACGTCTTTAAAGAAACTACTCTTATAGTAAACGAACCTGATGATATTAAAAGGCATCATCCTGATCTGCTGCATGAAATGGGCTATACGCAAAACTTTTCTCTTGTTTCACTTCCCATAAAAGGCGAGGGGTTTGACCTGGATATAAAAGGAACAGGGGGACTTGGTATTTTACGTGAAGAACGTAAATCTATCGAGGATTTTGTTAAAAAGGTAGAAGAACTCCAAAAACAATTTTTCATATTAATGATCTGCTCTTCGGAAGGCCAGGCAAAAAGGCTCAAAGACCTGTTCCTGGAAGAAGACATGATTGTACCGATCCTCAAGGCCGATTCAGCAGTCAGATACAAAGGCAGCTCTGCAATTACTACCGGAAGGGTAAGCAGGGGTTTCATTTTTCAAAACTGCATTGTTCTTACTGAAAGAGACATATTCGGAGAAAAGCCCGCCTTCAGGTCTATAAAAAAATCACACGTATCACGCCTTGTCTCCTCGATAGAGGACTTTAAGGAAGGCGATTACTTAGTGCATGTTGAACACGGTATAGGAAGGTTTCTCGGCCTTCAAAACCAAGTAATAGAAGGGTTCACCGGAGATTTCATTGCAATTGAATATCTTGGTGGTGACAGGATCTACGTACCTCTTGAACGAATAAATATAATTCAAAAATACCACGCCACTGAAAATATAAGACCAAAAATAGACAGGCTCGGCGGAAAGACCTGGTTGAAAACAAGGGAAAAAGTTCAGCAAAAAATAAAAGATATGGCTAAAAAACTTTTAGCGCTTTATGCCAGACGAACAACTTCGCAGGGCCATGCTTTTTCACCTGATACTGAACTCCATAAAGAGTTCGACGGTTTTTTCCTTTACGAAGAAACACCTGACCAGTTGACCAGTATAAATGAGATAAAACATGACATGGAAAAGCAGGACCCCATGGACAGGCTTTTATGCGGAGATGTTGGATACGGAAAAACAGAGGTAATTATGAGGGCATGCTTCAAGGCAGTCTTTGATTCAAAGCAGGCCGCCATTCTTGTGCCTACGACAATTCTTGCTGAACAGCACTTTGATACATTTACATCAAGGTTTTCAGCATTTCCCATAAAAATAGATTTTATCAGCCGTTTCAAAAGCAGGGCTGAGCAGAAACAGACATTAAAAACGCTTGAAGAAGGCAATATAGACATAATTATAGGGACACACAGGCTTTTTGCCAAAGATATAAATTATTATGACCTTGGACTTCTGGTTATTGACGAGGAACATAAGTTCGGGGTAAAGCATAAAGAAAAAATAAAAGCTTTAAATACAAATGTAGATATACTTTCGCTGTCAGCAACACCTATTCCAAGAACACTTCATATGGCGCTTTCAGGCATAAGGGCTATGAGCGCTATTGAAACACCCCCTGAAGACAGACTGGCTGTCAAAAGCATTGTTGCTCGCTTTAATCCGGAAGCGATCAAAGATGCCCTCAGGAAAGAACTCGGCAGGGGCGGACAGGTGTTTTTCGTTCATAACCGTATTCAGGACATCTATAAAATTGCAAATTTCCTGGCTGAACTTGTACCTGAAGGCAGGATATCCGTAGCACACGGTCAGATGAAAGAAAAAGAACTTGAAAATGTTATGAGATTATTTTTTAAAAGGGAGACAGATATTCTTGTTTCAACAGCAATTATAGGTTCAGGACTGGATATTCCAAGTGCTAATACCATCATAATTAATCGCGCTGACAAGTTCGGCCTGGCAGATCTATACCAGCTAAGAGGCCGTGTAGGCAGGTCAAATATCGGTGCATACGCCTATTTCCTTATTCCCGGAGAAGACATAATTACAGTAGAAGCAAAAAAGAGGCTCCTTGCAATTCAGGAGTTAAGCTATCTTGGCGCAGGCTTCAGGCTTGCTGTCAGAGACCTTGAGATAAGAGGCGCAGGAAACCTGCTTGGCTCAGAGCAGTCCGGCCACATAGAGGCAGTCGGTTTCGATCTTTACGTAGAAATGCTCGAGCAGTCAGTTTCAGAGCTAAAGGGAGAAAAGACCTTGCCCAGGATCGAACCTGTCCTTGACCTGAAAGTAACAGCCATAATACCTGAAAGCTATATAGAGGACCCTGATCTCAGGCTGAGTCTTTACAGAAAAATCTCCCTGGCAAAGGACATAAACTCTTTAAAAGAGTTCCTTGAAGAACTAAAAGACAGATTTGGCCAACCTCCTCAGGAGACCCTGAGGCTTATTGAGATAATGGAACTGAAAGTTCTGGCAAAAAAACTCGCTGTCACAAGGATAAACAATATCAATGGAATGATAAATATCCTCTTTTCCCCTGAAACAGGCGTTACCTCAGACAAAGTCCTGTCTTTATTTAAAAAAAGAAAAGATCACATCAAGTTTCTCCCTGCCGGAGGTTTTAAAATAGACTTAAGCGGCAGGCCATGGGATGAAACATTCAGGGAACTTAAGGAAATTATGGGGAAACTTTATAAAAATCAAAAATAAAGCATTGTGCCGGCTTTTTTATTCGCAAGTTGTAAAATATCTGCATATTATGTTATAAAACATGGTTGTCTTAACCAAACTAAAACACTTATTTCCTAAGGAGATTATTATGAGAACTTTTTTAATTTTAATTATTATTGCTGTATTTGCCGCAGGATGCACACAGCAAAAAGGGGGCTCTGATTCCACAGCTCTTGCCCAGGTCAATAACGTAACAATAACAAAAGAAGACTTTATGAAAAAAATTAAAGGTATTCCTGAGTGGGCACGGACAAGGTTCCAGGACGAAGAGGGTAAAAAGAACTTCCTTGACGAAATCATTAAAGAAGAACTCCTTAATCAGGAGGCTAAAAAACAGGGAATTGACAAAAGCAAGGACTTTCAGAATAAAATCGAAGAATTTAAGAAAATGACCCTCATATCAACCCTGCTTAAACAGGAAATCGAGGAGAAGGCAAAGCTGGACGACCAGGAGATAAGGGCTTATTATGACAATAATCAAAGTGAATACATGTCCGGACTTGAAATCGAGGCAAAACATATCCTGGTAGCCACTGAAGAAGAGGCAAATGAAATACTTAATAAGATAAAGGCAAATGAGGATTTTTCCGAGCTGGCAAAAGAATTTTCAAAAGACAAAGGCTCTGCCGTAAAAGGCGGTACCCTTGGTTTCTTTGGCAAAGGCAGGATGGTGCCTGAATTTGAAAAAGCTGCATTCAATCTTGGGCTTGAAGAAGTCAGCGAGCCTGTTAAGACCCAGTTTGGATATCATATTATTAAGGTTACAGGAATAAATGAAGGAAAAATTCGTGGTTTTGATGAAGTTAAGTCTACAATTGAAAAACGTCTGACAGTAGAGAAACAAAAAGCCCTTTTTGAGTCATATGTTGAAAAACTTAAAGGAAACGCCAGTAAAATCAAGATACATGAAGAGGTTCTGAAGAGCTTAAGCACGGAAGGAACTCTCGATTAAGCGTTCTATAGACCAGAGACAAACTGCTCAGCCAAACACGTTAAATTTTGCTTTAAAAAGCCTTTTAAAAAGGGTTACTCTATTAACCCGGGTTTTTATCGGGGTTTACAGACAACACCGCATTATGTTAATCTTTGCTAAGATTTTTTAAGAAGGACTATGTAGTATGGCATTAGACAAGAAAAACAAACAGGAAATAATCAATAAGTTTAAGCTGCATGAAAAGGATTCAGGATCTCCTGAAGTTCAGCTTGCTATTATCAACGAACGTTTGAACGTTCTCTCTACACACTTTCTGACCCATAAGAAAGACAATCATTCCCGCAGAGGCCTCTTGAGGCTCGTTGGACAAAGACGCAGCCTCCTGGACTACCTGAAGCAACGGAACAGGGCACGGTACGATAAAATTATTGTTGAGCTCGGACTAAGAAAATAGCCACTGATGACAAAAGTTGAACTTGAAGTTAAAGGGAAAACCCTTACCATTGAAACAGGTCTCTTTGCAAAACAGGCTGATGGATCTGTTTTAGCCAGATATGGCGATACAGTCGTTCTGGCAACAGCCGTTGCAAAGAAAGAAGTAAGAGAAGGGATCGATTTTTTCCCCCTTACTATAGATTATCAGGAAAAATCTTATGCTGCAGGTAAAATCCCCGGAGGGTTCTTTAAAAGAGAAGGCCGTCCCTCAGAAAAGGAAGTACTTACTTCACGCCTGATCGACAGACCTACCAGACCTCTTTTCCCTGATGGTTTTTTTTCTGAAACGCAGGGCATTATTTCTGTATTATCGTTTGGCGATGAAAACATATCTGACATCCTTGGAATTATTGGAATGTCTTGTGCCCTTTGTATATCTAACATCCCTTTTAACGGACCTGTAGGCGCTGTCAGAATAGGTATTTTAAATGATTCATTAGTTATTAACCCGGATCTGCAGGAAATAGAAGAATGTGATTTCAATCTTGTTGTGGCAGGTACGGAAGAAGCCGTAATGATGGTTGAGGGCGGAGGACAGGAGATTAAAGAACCTGTACTGCTTGAAGCTCTTAATATCGCTCATGAGGAAATAAAAAAAATTGTAGATTTGCAAAAACAGCTGGTGGCGTCTGTGGGCAGGACCAAGAGGTCTTTCACTGTACCGCAGTTAGATGAAAAACTTATGGAGTCTGTTTCAGATCTTTCGCTTGATAAAATAAAACAGGCAATAGTTATACCTGATAAGTTGCTTAGACAGGACACCCTTGATGATATTCTGAAAGATGTTATTGAAAAACTGAACACCGAAGAAGAGGATATTTCAAAAAACATTGCTCTTTTATTCAATAAGTTGGAAAAAAACCTTGTGCGCAATATGATTCTTGAGCAGAACGTCAGGGCGGATGGCCGTAAGCCGGATGAGATTAGAAATATAAGTGGTTATGTCGGGTTCCTTCCAAGGGCACACGGTTCAGCCCTGTTTGTAAGAGGAGAGACCCAGGCCCTAACTGTGGTGACTCTTGGTACGGCAGAGGACGAGCAGAGAATTGACTCCCTTGAGGGAGAGTCAAAAAAGAAATTCATGCTTCATTATAATTTCCCTCCCTTCAGTGTCGGAGAGGTTAAGTTCCTTCGTTCCGCAGGGCGAAGGGAAATAGGACATGGCATACTTGCAGAAAGAGCGCTTAAGGTGATCCTTCCGCAAAGGGATGATTTCCCATATACCATTAGAATAGTTTCCGATATTCTGGAATCAAATGGTTCATCTTCAATGGCTACTGTATGCGGGGGCGCTCTTGCACTTATGGATGCCGGTGTCCCAATAAAAGCCCCTGTTGCAGGTATTGCAATGGGACTTATAAAAGAGAATGAAAATACTGTGATACTTACAGACATACTCGGCCTTGAAGACCACCTGGGAGATATGGATTTCAAGGTTACTGGTACAGAAGAAGGCATTACAGCATTTCAAATGGATGTAAAGATAAGCAGTGTAACCAAAGAGATTATGGAAAATGCTCTTGAACAGGCAAAAAAAGGAAGACTTCATATCTTGGGTAAGATGAAGGAAATACTCTCAGGCCCAAGGGATGATCTTGCTGCTCACGCCCCAAGAATCTATACCTTAAAGATAAAACCAGCCAAAATAAGAGATGTGATCGGAACCGGCGGTAAAGTAATCAGGGGTATAGTGGAGGAGACAGGCGTTAAGATAGATATTGACGATACAGGTACTGTTAATATTGCTTCAATTGACGAAGAGTCTGCACAAAAAGCAATTGCTATTGTAGAAGGAATTGTTGCTGATGCAGAGCTTGGAAAGCTTTACATGGGGAAAGTGAAGCGTATAGTGGATTTCGGGGCATTTGTTGAAATACTCCCGGGAACAGAAGGACTGCTGCATATTTCCCAGATTGCTGATACAAGAACTGAAAAAGTTACCGACGTTCTGAAAGAAGGGGAAGAAAATGTTCCTGTCAGGGTAATTGAAATAGACAAGATGGGCAGGGTACGTCTCAGCAGAAAAGAAGCGTTAAAAGAACAGGCAAATCAATAGTCTCAACTCCTATCCTGAGCAAACAACTTCTACCTTTTTTCATTATCTAATATTATGTACAAAAAAATAATTCTTGGTAACGGTATACCCGTTGTAATGGAAACGGCAAAAGAAACACGTTCCATATGTCTTGGCATATGGGTAAAAACCGGTTCCAGGAACGAGACGGTCAGTAAAAACGGCATATCTCATTTCCTCGAACACATGTTTTTTAAGGGAACAGCAAAAAGGACAGCAAAGGACATAGCTGTGGAAATAGATTCCATGGGAGGCGAGCTTAATGCCTTTACATCAAGAGAAGGCACCACTTTTTACATAAAGGTTCTTGATGAACAAATTGATAGTGCTGTTGAACTTTTATCTGATATTTTTCTAAACTCGACATTTCATGAGAATGAGATAGAAAAGGAAAAAAGCGTAATATTTGAGGAAATAAAACTGGTTGAAGACTCCCCTGAAGAGTTTATACACGACCTGTTTAATAAAAACATATGGGGTGAAAGCGGATTAGGACAGTCAGTCATTGGCAGTAAAGAGACAATTAAAGCATTCACAAAAAAAGACATCATTGAGTATATAGATAAACAATATGGAACAAAAAACATAATAATCGCCTGCAGTGGCAACTTCAATGAAGAAAAACTGATGAAGAGTCTCGATTTAAGCTTCGGTTCTATTAATAGGAACTCCATATCCAAAAAGGAATCTTGTCCGGAATTCAATGGCAAAACCAATATTATCCCTAAAGATCTGGCCGAGGTTCATTTGTGCCTTGGATTTAAAGGACTTCCTCATGCAAGCAAGGACCGTTATACAATGTATCTTCTTAATACAATTTTCGGGGCAGGTGCCAGTTCAAGGCTATTCCAGGAAATAAGAGAAAAAAGAGGGCTTGCATATTCTATTGGTTCTTTCAATATGTCTTATTTCAACACCGGTGTATGGACTATCTATACCGGCACAGACAGAAGTAAGGTTAGAGAAGTGGTAGATATTATAATAGACCAGATTAAAGGACTGTCCGATTCCATTACTTCCGATGAACTTAAAAAAGCAAAGAATCAGCTTAAAGGCAATCTTGTGCTTGCCCTTGAATCTACTTCAAGTAAAATGGTTAATATAGCAAGGCAGGAAATGTATTATGGAAGATATTTTTCCCCTGAAGACACAATCAAAGCTGTAGAATCCGTTACACTTGAGGATCTAAAAACCCTCTCCGCGCAACTTGTGGGTAACAATCCCTATGCCCTCACTGTCTACGGGCCGATTAAAGAAAAAGATCTTAAAATCGGTTAATACATTCTTTATGTCTTTCAGCCGGAGTTACTTTCTCTCCCCATTTTGTAATTTCTGTTTATAACCCATTGAATCACTGTTCATTTTTTGCGTGCCCAAAAGAAACTATTGGGGCATTCCATCCCCAAACCCCCGGATTACTTTCTTTTCTCGAAAAGAAAGTAATCAAAGAAACTTTCCCCTCGAAATTCTCTAGATCGTCTCGCTCGGTCAGCCTCCGGTAAATTAATTCAAACTTATCCCTTCGGTCTTCAAACACGAATTAATTTTTAACCCTGCGGCTTCCCTAGCTCAACTAAGATTTTCGCATGGGGGAGAAAAACAAACTTAAGAACCTAGAAGACTTTGTAGTTTTTAGCTCCCATTGGATTATTAATGTTCCTTGCAGGAAGCATCAAAGTAATGAATAAAAATTTATTTATTTACATTTGCTCACTAACCGTTCACTAGGCTTTGGGCCGTTTTGTAAGGGACTGCGAAGGATAAATCGGGAGGAGCCTACCTGCCGATAGGCAGGGGTGCGGGGTAGAACCCCGGTTATCAAGTATTAAAAAGAAAACCGCTATTTCTTTTCAACTGTGAACGTCCTGCATATCCCTGTGAGTCACTGAAACATTTAATTTCCGCTTTTTAAGATGCTTTTTTATCTCTTCAGCAAGTACAGGAGATCTGTGCCTGCCCCCGGTACATCCTATGCCTATTGTAAGGAAATTACGTCCTTCCTCCTTATACCTGGGAATGAGAAACTCGATCAACGGATAGAGTTTATCCAGGAAATATCCTGTCTCTTTCTTTTTAAGAACAAATTTCTTAACTTTGGAAGAAGTCCCGTCAAACGGTTTTAAAGCCTCCACAAAATTGGGATTTGGCAAGAACCTTACGTCAAACAGCAGGTCGACCTCAGCCGGAACGCTGTATTTATATCCAAATGAAATAAGTGCAATAGCCATTGGCTTTTCCTTCCTCACCGAATAGAGTTTTGTAATATTTTTTCTGAGCTGATGAGGAGTCATGGTTGAGGTATCGATAATTTTATCGGCCACTCCCTTAATATCTGATAATATCTTGATTTCTCTGTGAATTGCCCTTTTTAGATCCCTATAGCCAAGAGGGTGAGGCCGTCTTGTTTCCTTAAAACGCCTGATAAGCACTTCATCACTGGCATCAAGAAAAACAACCTCTATTTTCTGGTTCTTTCTTAAAGAGGATATGGTCTTAACCAGGTCAGCATAAAATCTCCTTTCCCTGATATCGACTCCAATCGCAATCTTTGATATGTCTGGTGTTCTGTTGCACAGGTGGACAAAGGTCTTAATAAGCGATGTAGGTATATTATCTGCACAGAAGTAACCAATGTCTTCAAGGGCATTGAGGACCACGGTCTTGCCCGCCCCTGAAAGCCCGGTCAGGATAAGTGTAAAGAGCCGGTTATTTTTTGCGGGCTTCATTTCACAGGTTCAATAAGACCAAGGTTCCTGTCTTTTCTTCTGTACAAAACATTAAAACTCCCGGAGGATGCATTAGTAAATACAAAAAAGTTTTTATCCAGCAATTCCATCTGCATTGCAGCCTCTTCCGGGCTCATAGGTTTTATATCAAACGATTCCTTCTTTATTGTTGGAGCGGAATACTGCTCAGGGTTAATAACCGTTGGGGCTTTTTCTTCACTTTTTCTGTTAGTTATCCATTTATCTTTGTGTTTTTTAACCTGGCGTTCAAGTTTCTCGATCACCTCATCAATTGATGAATACATCTCACCTGTAACACTTTCTGCCTGAATCGACAAGCCATTAACTTTCAAAAGAATCTCTGCCTTATGCCTGTATTTTTCAACGCTAAGTGTTATCGATGCCTCAGAAATATTATTAAAATATTTCTCAAACTTTTTCACCTTCCCTTCGGCATATTCCTTAAGGTTGCCTGTCAAATCCAGATGTCTTCCAGTAATAATTATGTTCATTCTTTCCTCCTGTATAAGGTTCATTGTACCAGAGATTTTAAGTCCATTTTCTACGTTTACTGTTGGATGGGATTTTTAGTTCTTCTCTATATTTTGCCACCGTCCTTCGGGCAATGTTTATGTCCTTGCTGTTAAGCATCTCTACTATTTTTTTATCGCTAAAAGGCGCCCTATGATCTTCATTGGATATCAATTGCTTTATTATATCTTTAACTATTGAGGAAGAAACGTCCCCACTCACAGAGCGGACTGCATTGCTCAGAAAATATCTGAACCCGAAAAGACCTCGAGGACACTGCAGATATTTATTTGACGTTACCCTGCTTATTGTGCTTTCGTGCATCCCGAGGTCAGCAGCTATATCCTTGAGATTTAAAGGCTTAAGATGTGTGATTCCTTCCCTGAAAAATTCACCCTGAAATTTAAGGATACTCTCTGTTACACGGTAAATCGTCTTCTTTCGCTGGTCAAGACTCTTAAGAAGCCATATTGCGGCGCGAAGTTTTTCCTCGAGAAATTCTTTTTCTTTCTGTCCCAGATTTTTTTTGTTTGATATAAGTTTCCTGTAATAATTTGAAAGTCTTAGTCTGGGAATGCCCTGATCATTCAGAATAATAACAAACTTTCCTTCCAGTTCTTCAATATAAACATCGGGAATTATGTGTATCACTTCGTCGCTTGAATAATTCCTTCCAGGCCTCGGCTCAAGCCCTTCAATAATTTTAACCGCAGAAAATATATCATCGATGCTCACTTTAAATCTGGCGGCAAGCTTTTTGTATTTCTTCTTCTCAAGCTCTTCAAAACCATCTGTGATAATTTTTCCTACAAGAGTATCTTGAAGATTTAAGGATTTAAGCTGTAAGAACAAACACTCCTGCAAAGTCCTGGAACCTACTCCAGGCGGATCAAATTCGCGTATAAGTTCAATGGCATCCTCAACGCTTTTGGTGTCAACTTCCGCCATATTTGCAATCTCATCATCAGAAGCCTGCAAATAGCCATCCTCGTTCAGGTTCCCCAAAACTATCTCCGCCGTCTGTCTAAGCGCATCAGGTGTACGGGAGAGCCGTAGCTGCCAGATCAAATATTCGCTAAGTGCCATTTTCTTATTACTGCGTTCAAAAGGGGAAGAAGTCTCCATGCCATCAGTAAAATAACCCAGGTCCCTTCCATCACTCCCCCTTTCTTCAAAATAATCGCTGGTAGTATACCCAAATATTTTTTCAAGCGGGGTTTCGGTATCCTCCGGTATTTTCTGAACAGGCTCTTCATCGTTCAAGCTGTCTGTAGTAGAATTTTTATCTTCAGATTCCTCCCTCTCAATTGCCTCCTCAAGCATGGGGTTCTCCATAAGCTCCTGGTTCAATGTCTGAGAAAGTTCAAGTTGCGGAAGCTGCAATAGCTTTATTGATTGCTGAAGCTGAGGGGTAAGAACTAATTTTTGAACCAGCTTAAGTTCAAGTTTCTGAGTTAAACCCATTATAGTCTGAAATCCTCTCCAAGATATGTCTTTTTTACAAGTTCGTTGGAAACAAGATCGTGAGGTATCCCGTGCGCAAAAATAGACCCCTCATTTATTATATACGCCCTATCTGTTATTGACAGGGTCTCCCTGACATTATGATCAGTTATTATCAGGCCAATCCTCTTTTCCTTGAGATGATTTATTGTTTTTTTAAGCTCAATAACTGATAAAGGATCTATTCCTGCAAAGGGCTCGTCAAGCAGTATAAAAAGCGGGTCTACAGCTATTGCCCTTGCGATTTCCACTTTTCGACGTTCCCCTCCAGACAACTGATGCCCCCGTTTCTTGGCAAATGGCCGCAGCTTAAATTCCTCAATAATATCTTTAAGTTTTTCTTTCTGTTCTTCCCCTTTACATCCGACGATCTCAAGAACAGCCTTTATATTATCCTCAACACTCAATTTTCTAAAAATTGACATTTCCTGGGGAAGATAACCTATACCCTTTCGCGCTCTTAAATACATTGGTGAGCTGTTCAGCTTTTCTTTATCAAGCAATATCTCTCCATCGTCAGGAGTTACAAGTCCAAGTATCATGTAAAATGTCGTGGTCTTACCTGCACCGTTTGGACCGAGAAGGCCTACAACTTCACCCGAGTTTATAAATAAACTTATATCTTTTACGATATGCCTGCCGTTGTAGCTTTTCTTTAGCCCTTCAATTTTAAGAGAATGCATGCTTATTTCTGGTTACTGTTGATAGTTACATTGCTGCTTTCAACTACTGCACGTTCATCTTTAAAAAAATAAATTATCTGCGTGCCTGAGATCACGTTATCACCATCAACAACCTTAGGTTCTCCTTTAAAAATAATTTTTTCTTCCTGCCCAAGATAGATTGCTTCTTCTGCAAAAATAGCCCTCTCATCTTTTTGTGCCTTAACATTTCCATACGCATGTATCTTTATGATTTCTCCAGCAGAGTCATTGTAGGAAACCTCCATTCTATCTGAATAAATCACTATATCTTCGCTTGTTGCAACCACCGAACCCTCAAATACAGCAGTATTTTTCTTGTTATCGGCAGTAAGCGTCTGGGAGGTTATTACTATAGGTTTCTCTTTAACAGCCCGGGCAGGAATAACGGAAAAGCAAAGAGATGATAAAAATAATATTGTTAAAACATTTCTAACGGTAAAAAATGCCTTTGACATCTTTAAGAATCCTTATCTGCTGATTTTTGACTTTTACAGAAAGCCCTGAGCCTTCAATCGTAAAATTTTCGCCTTGAAATCTGATATTATCTTCAGTAGTTACTATCCCCTTTTCACCGTTCCATACAAGTGAATCCGTAGTCAGTGTAGCTCCTTCAATATCTATTTCTACCGGTTTCCTGATCATAAGCTTCTTCTCTTTTATATTGTAAACTCCGCTACCTCCTTTCACTATAAATTTACGTTCTTGATTTACTGTCATTATCAGGTTTTCAAGAAAAATCTCTTTTTCCCCTTCGGGAAAAGTTGTTTTTTCAGCCAGCAGCTCCCACTTGATCTTATTGCTTTCTTTATGGGTTAAGCGGAATTCGCTCATGGAGGATGTTTTATAAGAGGGATATGTTTTTACCCCGTTTCCCCTGTAACCAAATACAATCAAGACCCCAACAGCCAACGCTGTCAATAATACTAAAAAGATCTTACTTTTCATTTATACTCTTAT
>VAPB010289363.1_pt1 | contig 15854 bp, 12 predicted proteins | sample 3395101 | NCBI WGS metagenome assembly VAPB01 (sample SAMN08290433, study PRJNA428436) | hydrothermal vent metagenome | isolation source: Deep-sea hydrothermal vent chimney | place: Indian Ocean: Southwest Indian Ridge | reverse complement strand
TCCACAACCAGGCTTCAGGAACCGTAATTCCGGCCCGGTCAACCAGGGCTTTGGTGACCCACTTATCCATGCTCAATGCACTGCCGAGAACGCCGGTTCCCGTATACGGAACACCGGCCATTTCCAGACAGCCCTGAACCCGTCCATCCTCACCCGCTCCACCGTGCAGGGTTATAAAAACCAGATCTACACCTGCGAATTCTCCATCGGTCAGTGCGTGGTGCAGCCTGGCGGCAACTGAGCCGTGTACTTCCTCCTCCGGCAGGCCGTAGTCATATTGCCTGATTGTGAAGCCCTCAGTCTCGAGTGCTTCTGCCACCGCCCTGCCCGAAGAGAGGGAAACTTCTCTTTCGGGAGACGTACCTCCCAGCAGAACGCCTACTACCGGCCGATCACTCATGTTGATCTTCCGCAGGCTGGAGAGTTACGACCGCAAAAGCCGCTATCCCTTCCCTGTTTCCGATCGGACCCAGACCTTCATGCGTTGTAGCCTTGACCGAAGCCGCTTCAAAGACACATCCCAGCACTTCAGCGAGACACTTCCTCATTTCAGGTATACAGGGTGCCAGTTTCGGGGCCTCTGCCATGACCGTCACATCCACATTCCCGATCCGCCAGCCTTTATCCTGTACGAGCCGAACAACATCAGACAGCAGCTTTCTGGAATCTGCATCCTTCCACTGTGGATCAGTATCGGGAAAGTGCCGGCCGATATCTCCCAATGCCAGAGCTCCCAGGCAGGCGTCTGTTACGGCATGCAGCACGACGTCGGCATCGGAATGCCCTGCAAGTCCGAAGGGAGTATCTGCTATGTGGACTCCTCCCAGGACCAGCGGTCTGTCGGGATCGGTCCGGTGGATATCGAATCCCAGGCCTGTCCGTGTTTTATCTTTCATTGCCTCTTGCTGGCCGCAACGCACTTGACCAGTTCCAGATCCATCTGATCGGTCACCTTGATATTCATTATATCGCCGTCTACAAGAGTGACGGTGTGCCCCAGTGCATGTACTAACTGGGCGTCATCGGTAGTGTCTTCTCCGGGCAGATCCCGGTAAGCCTGCTGAAGCCAGACTGCTCTTAATATCTGTGGCGTCTGAACGATTCTCAGTCTTGACCGGTCTGCAGTCGATGCCCAGTCAGCAGAATCGTCAATTTCGGCGATCGTTTCCTTTATCTTCAGTACAGGCACGGCGGCCCCGCTCTCCAGAGCTGCATCGATCACGGCTCCGAGCAAACGGATGGTGAGCATCGGTCGGACACCGTCGTGGATTGCAACCAGAGCATCCTCCGGCCACGGCTGGCCTTCAGAGGCCGCTTCGAGCCCCAACCGAACCGAATCGCACCGGTGGATTCCGCCCGGAATTACTCTTCTGACCTTGTGAAGACCGAATACCCCCAACAGCTTCTCTTCCCACCCTTCAACCAGTTCAGGGGGGAGCACAACCGTGATGTCGTCGATCAACGGATGAGCCTCAAAAGGAAGAAGAGCGTTTACGAAGAGCGGCCGTCCATCCACTTCGAAGAACTGCTTCGGCAGTTCATCGGCCTCGACGGCCATTCGGATACCTTCTCCTGCTGATACTACAATTGCCGCTATCCTGTTACTCATTCAGCTTTCCCTTCGCTCTCTCCTGAAAAAAGGTCGTGCTGGTCGTCGGGAGGAGTACCAGCGGGAGGAGTCCGGTCAAAGTACCTGTAAGCCTTTGCGGTGGCTACCCTGCCCCTCGGTGTGCGGTGGAGGAAACCCTCCTGGATCAGATACGGTTCATGAACCACTTCTATGGTTTCTCCCTCTTCACCGACGGCGACGGCCAGGCTGCCCAGTCCCACAGGCCCGCCGTCGAATTTGTCCAGGATCGCGAGAAGGAGACGACGGTCCATCTCATCCAGGCCTTGGCTGTCGACACCGAGCATGTTGAGTGCCTCGTCGGCTATCTCTCTGGTGATTATTCCGTCACCCTTCACCTGTGCGACATCGCGTGCTCTTCTGAGCAGACGGTTGGCGATCCGGGGAGTTCCCCTGCTGCGCCGAGCGATCTCGCGACCACCCTCTGCATCCATTTCAACTTTCAGCACTCTGGCAGACCGCTCCATGATGGTTGCCAGTTCCGCCGGCGAATAGAAATCGAGACGGATGGTAAGCCCGAAACGGTCCCTCAATGCTCCTGTGAGCATTCCAGCCCTTGTGGTGGCGCCGATCATGGTGAACCTGTTCAGGTTTAATTTGACCGACCGCGCACTGGGCCCGCTGTCGATCAGGATATCGAGCCTGTAATCCTCCATTGCCGAATAGAGGTACTCTTCGACGACCGGGCTCAGGCGGTGCACCTCATCTATAAAGAGAACATCTGTCTCGCCGACACCGGTCAGCAGACCGGCCAGATCTCCGGGACGCTCCAGGACAGGGCCTGAGGTCGTCCTGCAGTCGACGCCTATTTCCCTGGCGACGATATGGGCGAGTGTGGTCTTTCCAAGCCCCGGCGGACCGCTCAGAAGCAGATGGTCGAGCGGCTCCCCTCGCTGAACCGCAGCCTGTATGAACAGACGCAGGTTCTCCACAGCACCTGACTGGCCGGCAAATTCCTCGAATGAGCGGGGACGCAGAACCTCTTCGTACTCCAGCTCTTCAGGTGTGGGTCTGGCTGCAGTGATACTGGGTTCAGACATGACAGGAGCCCTGGTAGGGATGGCTCAGCGATCAGCGCGCGAGTGTCAGCGCACGCTTCACGACGGTCTCTACTGTGGGTTCTCCCTCCAGATCCTGCACGGCACGCCGAACGGCCGCTACGGCGTCTGCGGTTCCATATCCGAGCGAACGCAAAGCGAGAACAGCCTCGTCTTCCCACGACGGGATCTTCTCGGGAGGTTTCCGGTCACTGGGAACAGGCGCACCTGTTACTTCTTCGAGGTGGGGGAGTTTTTCTCTCAGTTCCAGGACAAGACGCTCTGCTGTTTTCCTCCCCACCCCCCTGATGGCGGTGAGGGCAGCCAGATTCTCCGTCGCCAGAGCCTGTGCGAACTCCTCCACAGAAAGCCCGGAGAGTATACCCTGAGCCATTCTAGGCCCAACCCCCGACACCCCCCTCAGAAGCCCGAAAAGGATGCGCTCGGCCTCCGATATAAAGCCATAGAGGTCCATCCCGTCGTCACGCACTATAAGCTGAGTAACCAGGTGCACGCTGTCGCCGACGGCGGGCAGTGCCGCATACGTGGCAAGGCTGATGCGACACCGCAATCCGACGCCGCCTACCTCGACGGTGACCTCGGTCGGATGCTTCGCGGCCAGTGTTCCCTTCAGGTAAGAGATCATTTCGGCAGATCCCGTTTGTGTGCGTGGCAGATGGCGCATGCAAGTGCATCTGTAATATCGTCAGGTTTGGGAATCTCATCCAGTCCAAGGATCGCCTTCACCATAAAGGCGATTCTCTCTTTTGTGGCCGAAGCACCACCCTGCCCCAGCACCGCCTGCTTGACAGTGTTGGCAGGATATTCATAAGGAGAAAGACCATACTGGGCGCACGCCAGCACGATGACTCCTCTGGCATGTCCAAGCACCAGCGCGGATCGTGCATTTCTGGCAACGTAGAGTTCTTCGACGGCGACTTCCGACGGCTTTGAATGTTTCAGGATCGAGGTCATCTCCTCATGAAGAAGAATCAACCGTTCCGAGAGAGGAACCTTCCCGGGCAGGCGCACAACGCCGTAATCAACACATCGCAGGTCGCTGCCTGCTGTTTCTATCAGCCCCCAGCCGGTTTTCTGTGATCCCGGGTCGATGCCCAGAATGAGTGAGCTGTCCCGGGAAAGGCTCACTCCTCCCCGGCGGTCTCGAGAATGTCTTCAGTAATATCCAGGTTGGTGAATACATTCTGCACATCGTCCTGCTCCTCGATAGATTCGAGAAGCCTCAACACCTTGCCCTGTTCAGAAGGATCTATCTGGATGAAGTTCTTCGGGATCTGACTGATCTGTGCATCGCGAAATGGGATCTCAGCCTCCTGAAGGGCATCCCTGACCGACCCGAAATCATCCGCTGAACAGGTAATGAAATAGGCGTCACCCTCCATCTCCATGTCCTCGGCTCCGGCATCCAGCACCAGCATCATCAGTTCATCTTCATCCACATCAGCTGCTTCAACGACGAGGGTGCCTTTGGCATCGAACTGCCAGCTTACACTGCCTGTCTCTGCCAGGCTGCCTCCAGACTTGCTGAGGATATGCCTTATCTCACCGACCGTACGGTTCTTGTTGTCGGTCAGAGTTTCAACCAGTACGGCCACACCGCCGGGGGCGTACATCTCATACATGGCTGATTCATAGGTTACACCGGGCAGATCCCCTGTACCCCGTTTTATTGCCCTTTCGATATTCTCGTTGGGCAGATTCGCGGCCCTGGCGTTCTCGATCGCCGTCCGGAGTCGGGGATTCTGGTCAGGATCGCCGCCGCCATCCCTGGCGGCGACGATAATCTCGCGTGTCAGGCGTGAGAACAGACGACCACGGACGGCGTCGGTTTTCGCCTTTTTCCGCTTGATCGATGCCCATTTGGAATGTCCGGACATTTTCTATCCTCTACTGCCATGCTGCCACTGCTTCAGAAAGGCAACGGTCTGCAGCCAGCCGCTATCTGCCTCCTGAAGGCAGAGTACCGGTGCTCAATTCTTCGGCCAGCTTCTTGTATCCGAAGAGGTCGTTTATAACCTCGAAGATCCCGGCCGAGTGCACCGAGATACAACGGTTCAGCTCTGTAAGGAAAATGTACTCACCCGGGAGGCTTTCGATATTGCCGTCGAATGCTATCCCGACCACCTCCAGGTCCTTGTTCACAACCGGACTGCCCGAGTTTCCACCTATGATATCACAGGTGGAAATGAAATTCAGCGGAGTACCCATATCGAATTCGGGCGGCGGGTTCTGCCATCTCTCCGGCAGTTCCCAGGGGGCTTCCCCGTTGTTGCTTGCCCAGCGGTCGTAGAGACCGTAGAAGGTCGTGTTTACGGGTGCAACGGTACCGTTGTACGGATAGCCGGTTACCACACCGTCTGCAATCCGAAGTGTAAATGTTGCATCCGGCGGTATCGAGGTGCCGTAAACATCAAAGACAGCACGGGCAAGCCTGTCAACCGCACCAGCCTCCCTGGCCATGATCTGCTGGGCGGCCATCTGCATCTGCATCAGCCTGCCCATGATACCGTCCATCGCCTTAATCAGTGGATCCGTGGAACCGGCAATAGAAGCCGGAGCTCCTTCTAGAAGTGCGTTCAAGGTGTCGGTGTCGCCAACAGTAGTCTGCTGAAGCAGGCTGGCGGCGGCGGCATATGGACTCCTCATACCGAGAAGAGCTTTCACAAGCGGGTCGTCAGACCCGAGGAATTTCTCCAGCTCTCCAAGCTGAGCTTCCAGCATTCCCTTCTCCATATCGGGATGGACTTCTACAGGAGAGAGGATCGTACCGGCCAGGTTCTGAGCAGGTTCCGCATCAGGTGCAAGGCCCTGTTCCAGCATGAAACGGTACTGCTGGAGCAGAAAAGCCTTGTTCAGATTTGCCGAACTGAGCCAGTCACCAGGTCGGGTGAAACGGAACACGAACATATCCCTGCCATAGGGTTCCAGGGCGAACCTGGCTTCGGCTATCTCGGTCCAGGGATCCCCGTACTTTTCACTGAGAACAGGATCACCCATCACCCTGTCGCGGAAGCTCTTCTCCCATGCAGCTTTCCTGGCCAGAATCCAGGAGTCGAGCAATCCTTTGTACTGACCTGTGTAAGCCTTCTCCGAATTCGAAAGGCTGAAGTAGTTGTTATCCTGTTCCTCCCAGTCGGGGAGGTCGGGATTGGCATCGAGGAACGAACGGAGGACCTTCATACGGCTTCGGAGCAGGTTAAGGATGTAAGGGAACTGGAAATCACGCGTAAAAGCCAGCTGGGCGACAGTATTGAGCCTGGTAGTCGAACCGGGATTGCCGAGGACAAAGACCGGATCGCCGGCACTCGCACCCTTCTTACTCCACTTAAAGAAGAATTCGGAGGTATCGAGCGGCTCGTCGTTCTCGTAGACCCGGAAGAAGGAAACGTCCAGGTTGTAGCGGGGATATGTGAAGTTGTCGGGATCGCCGCCAAAGTAACCGATGTCGAGTTCCGGAGCCATAACCAGGCGAACATCTTCATACCGGCGGTAGGTATAGACAGAGTATCGACCACCATTGAACAACTCGACCATCTCGTTGTACATGCCGTTTCTCTCATCAAACTCGGCGATTATGGCACCGATCTCGTCTTCACGAGCCCCGCCTCTGGCCTGCTCATTCTCTACAGCATCAATTGCCGCGTGGACCCGGGCCGTTACGTCGGTGATCTCGTAAAGCTGATCCACATAGAGACCATCAACGCGGCGCTCCTCTTCAAGGGTGGCTGCGTAGAAACCCTCCTCAAGCAGATTCTCACCTTCCCTGGTGACAGAGGTCACATAATCACGTCCGCAGTGATGGTTGGTGAAAACGAGTCCGGAATCTGAAACGAAGGAAGAGCTGCAGATTCCGTCAAAACGGATTGCGCTCATCCGGGCGTGTTCCATCCACTCCTCATCAGGCTGGAATCCGTATGCCTCTGAGAAGTACTCCATGGGGGGAGCGTCGAAGGTCCACATTCTGCCGGTGTCGAATCTGCCTGCCTTAACGGTGTCAGGATCGAAACTGACCGGACCGAGGATCTCTTCGAGAGTCCACATCGTCGCAAGAGGTTCGAGCGTTGCCACTTCAGGAGTAGAAGGAGGAACCTGCTCAACCGTATATGGAATCGGCTGCTTCGAGCCTGCACAACCTGATGCCAGCATGCCGGCAAGGATCAGCAGAGGAATTGATACGGATGCGAAACTGCCTCTGTATGTAAGAACCTGCCTGACTTTCATTTAATCCTCCTCATCCTCATCGAGTTCCGTCTGACTGATGATCCTCTGCAGGATATCGTGCGGAACGGGATCGTAGTGACTGAACTCGCGGTGATGTGTTGCCCTCCCCTGAGTCATTGATCTCAGTGAGGTTGAGTATTTATAGAGTTCTGCGATCGGGACCTTTGCCTTGATGACCTGGAATGGACCTTCAGATGTCACACCTTCAACCTTGCCCCGGCGCGTCGAGATATCCGCCATGATGTCTCCCGTGAAATCGTCGGGAACTATGACCTCGATATCGTAGATCGGCTCGAGCAGGATGGGCCCGGCATCTTTGAATGCCTGCTTGAAGCCCATCGAAGCTGCCCGCTGGAATGCCGCGTCGGAAGAGTCCACATCGTGAAAGGAGCCATCGTAGAGCGTCAACTGGAAATCAACGCATTGATACCCCGCGATGACACCTCTTTCGGCTGCTGCCTTGACCCCTTTGTTCACTGAAGGAATAAACCGGCCCGGAATGGCGCCGCCGACGATCTTTTTGACGAACTCGTATCCCTCACCACGTGGCTTCGGTTCGATCCTGATCCTCACATCTGCGAACTGACCGCGCCCTCCGGTCTGCTTCTTGTGCCTTGCATGCGCTTCGGCGGTCTTCGTGATCGTTTCGCGGTACTTGACCTTGGGTTCGTGGATCTCGACCTCCACGCCGAACCGGTTCCGGAGCTTGTTGATGATCACTTCGAGCTGAACCTCGCCCTGGCCGTAGAGAAGGGTCTGGTGAAGTTCGGGATCGGGAGCGACATGCATCGATGGATCCTCTTCGTGGAGCTTCTGAAGACCGATCGAGAGCTTCGTTTCATCGCCCTTGCCGAGCGGTTCGATGGCGATCCGTATGACCGGTTCCGGAAAGACTATCGGAGGACAGAGGAAACGGTTGCCGGGGGCTGACAGAGTGTCTCCCGTGTGCGTGTCTTTCAGCTTAACCAGAGCCACGATGTCACCAGCATGAACATTATCGACTTCAACTCTGTTATGGCCCTTCATCAAACTGATACTGCCCGTTCTCTCCTTGGAACTTCTGGAGCTGTTGTATACTTCCTGACCCTGCTTGAGTGTTCCGCTGAAGACTCTCAGGAAAGAGAGTTCGCCGACATGTGCTTCGGAGAGGGTTTTGAATACCTGCCCGCTGAATGGAGCACTGTCCCGGCGCTCTCTGACTGCCTCTTCTCCGCTGCCGGGATCGGTGCCTGTCAGCGGGCCCATCTGATCGGGTGAAGGGACCATCTGAACGAGAAGCTCCATCACTCTTCCTGTACCTACATTGGTCTGGGCGGCACAGCACATCAGTGGATGAACGGTTCCTTCCCGAATCCCCTTCAGCAGTCCGCTGACTATATCCTCAGAACCCAGATCACCATCCTCGAAGTACTTCTCCATGAGGGCGTCATCAGCTTCGGCGGCTGCTTCAACGAGGGTTTCACGCAGGGACGCAGCTCGATCCGCTTCCACATCGGGAATATCGGTCTCGGTGTAACCCCCCTTGCCGTTCTGCTCGAAGACCAGGGCCTTGTTCTTCAACAGATCCACGATTGTTGTAAAATCGGGGCCGGGATTGACCGGAAATTGAAGAGGTGCCACGCCGGTTCCGAAGCGATCGATCGCTGTATCGATGATGCCCTGAAAATCAACGTGCTCCTTGTCGAGCTTGTTGACCAGCAGCATCCGGGGGACACCGCTCTCCCTTGCATAGCGCCACACCTGCTCGGTACCCACTTCCAAACCTGCATCGGCCTTCATGAGAACAACCGCAGCCTCAATCACCTGCAGTGCGCCTTTGACCTCCGCCAGGAAGTCGGCAAATCCGGGCGTGTCGAGAATGTTGATCTTCCTGCCTTCATACTCCGTGAAAACAAAGGAAGTGTTGATAGTTATCTGACGCTGCTGTTCCTCTTCTGTGAAGTCGGAAGTCGTATTACCCGCTTCCACGCTTCCTATCCGGCTTATGTCACCGGCGGTTACAAGGAATGCATCGACAAGGGTCGTCTTCCCGGAATCCCCGTGACCTACAAAGGCCACGTTCCTGATGTTGTCGCTTGTGTAGTCTTTCACTGTCCTTCTCTATTCCTTAATCTGTTCTTCTCGATTCTACGAATTGTGCAGGCTGTCTTTCATCAATGTAATTCCCTGAAGTATCCACCGCCTCTGAGTCTTTCCAGCGCTCCATCGCTGTCCTCGAAGTAGTCCTTCGTGAACTTGCTGACATACTTGGTCAAAAGGATCAGCGCTATCAGGTTGGGTAGAGCCATGAAAGCGTTGAAGGTATCACCAACGAACCAGACTATGTAGAGGTGCTCACCCTGCAGCAGCGCCCCAATGAAGAGAAGACCCAGGAAGACCCACCTGTAGATCTTTACAATACCGGCACCTGCCAGGTACTTGAAACACATCTCACCGTAGTAACACCAGGCCAGCAGAGTTGAATACCCGAACAGGAATGAAGCGATCGGTATGACCCAGCCCAGGGGCAGAACACTGTTGAACGCATGGATGGTCAGGGCTGTTGAAGTAAGGGTTCCGCCGCTCCATGCGGCCGTGAGTTTATAGGCCCCTGACAGAACGATGCTGAGAGTTGTGAGCGTGTTGACTACGATCGTATCGATGAATGTTCCGGTCATCGCCAGAAGACCGTTCTTGGCAGGGTCGTCACTCTTGGCTGCTGCCTGCGCGATTGCAGCCGATCCCAGACCCGATTCGTTCGAAAGGATGCCCTTGCTCACACCCTGGCTTATGGCCTGTGATATCCCGATACCGACCATGGCTCCTGCTACCGCCTTGATGCCGAAGGCCGATTTGAAAATGAGAACAAACGCAGCCGGGATCGCCGTGAATTTAGCCACCAGGATGACCATCGCACCCAGGAAGTAGAAGACGATCATCGTCGGGACCAGTTTCTCGGTCCATGCACCGATCCGCTTGATGCCGCCTATGATTACCAGACCGACCAATACAGTGATAACGGCTCCGAAGACTGCGAATGGAACTCCGAACTGGACGTTGAACGCCAGTGCCATTGAGTTGGACTGGGCCATATTGCCTGTTCCGAAGAGGGCAGTCATGCCTCCCGCTACTGCGAAAAATCCACCTAGAAATTTACCGACCTTCGGCCAGGGAACGGCATCGCGGGCATAGTACATCGGCCCGCCTATCATGGTCCCGTCTTCGGCAACCCGCCTGAATCTTACACCCAGGAATCCCTCGGCATACTTGGTCGCCATGCCGAAGAATCCCGAGAGCCACATCCAGAACGGAGCACCAGGACCTCCGATGGCGATTGCCGTTGCGACCCCTGCTATGTTCCCGTTCCCCACTGTCGCTGCCAACGCCGTCATCAGCGCTGCGAAAGGACTGATATCTCCTTCGCCTTCCATCGTTCGGCTCTCTTTACCGAAGACCAGCTTTAGAGATTTAACAAGTTTTGTAACCTGAAGGCCGCGCGTGGCGACGGTAAGAAAGATACCGGTTGCAAAGAGGAGAATGATGAGCGGTGGGCCCCAGAGGAAGTTGCGAAGGTTGGTAATATGGAACAGTACCTGGTCGAGGAAGGCAGTCATAAAAGCTCCATTTCCGGAGGGGTTACAGGTGTCCGAACTCTAGGCACCTACAACAGAACACGCGGCACGTTAGTCCAGAGACCGGTGCGTGTCAACCGGTCACAAACACTTGATTGCCAGCCGGTCAATTATTTATTCGACAGTCAGTCCGGCCCAGAATACAAATAGGGAGCCGGCACCGCGACCGACCCCCCGTATTTGCCCGTCTTTCAACGGCTTACAATGGTGGGCCTAGGTGGACTTGAACCACCGACCTCACGCTTATCAGGCGTGCGCTCTAACCGTAACTGAGCTATAGGCCCGAAATACCCGCCCCTGCCAATCCACCAGTTAATATAATAGAATGCGAACCGCAGGTGTCAACCGCCCAGGAAATCCGCAACTGGATTCATCTGGTTTAGTATCCAAATTCTTAAGATACTCTTTGCAGCACTTCAAGGAGTCGGCGGCAGCGCTTCTCAACCTCCGAGGCAGAGCATCCGGTTACAAGTCAAAGCGTAGAAAGCGGCTGTAAACCGGCGCCGCTCTAAACTCCCAGTCTCGAGAGTATTTATCCTTCGATGAGATATCGCGTTTCTCTGCAAGCCCGAACCTTTCAAGCGGTTCAAGCATACGGACTCGAAGGACTACCGGAAGCTCCCGTCCCGCCTGTGAAAGCAGATCACTCCTGATAGTGGGCAGGATAAGTTCCTCTACCAGTTCCTCAGGGTGCCGCCAGGTCACGGCCATCTGGCCGAACTTCCACAGCGGATAGGCGATCGTCTGCTGAAAGAAGGGAACTGGCGGCAGCCAGTCTGTACTTGAAAGATCCAGCCGCTGGAAAAAGTTCCTGAACAGATACGCGAACAGCTCTCCGGCCCGATCCTCCTCCAGCAGTTGTTCTCCCTTCTTCGTGATCCGGAAAGATCCTTTATAACGCCTGATCAGTCTGAACAGCAAAAGGAGTTGCCTGATCTCTTGAAGCGGCCAGACATCACCTTCATTGATGGCTTTGCTGACCGTGCGGACCATTGAAATATAGACGGGCTCCCACACCATGCGCCGGATGGCCTCCTCGACGAACCTCCTGTTCAGATTCCCCGCCGAGGTTGTCTTGACGGGGCCCAATTCCTTCATCAGCCACAGAACCACCCGCGTGTTGACCAGTAGCCGGGAACCCTTGAGTTCATCCATTGAAAGCGAGTCATTCAGTTTGATAGCGCTCTCGGGATCGGTCCAGATACTGTTGATAAGCCTGTCGGCCTGCCGGGGGGAGAGTCCCCCGAGATAGTGCCTCTGGCGATCCTCATGCTCCTTGAGCAGTTCGGCCACAACAGCCTCGGCTTCCTCAAAGGAGGTAACCTCCTTCCTCCTCAGTTCCTGCTGTATCAACACCTGGAGGTGTCCACTGTCCAAACCCGCCGCCGACGCCATTTCCTCTATCTTCGACTCTGCTTCGTCGAGGTCAGGCTGATGGGGGAACCGTTGTCTCAGTATCCAGTTGATCTCTACAAGGTTGAATGCTTCCGGGTCGTAGCCATCAGGCAGCCACTCTGACCACTCATCGTGTTCGGGATCGGAGGGATTCCTCCACGATGCCAGCATTTCCTCGTAACCGCCCGGTCCGCCGCAGTCCTCGGGAGGGCAGGCCCTCGCACCGTCCAGGCATTCGGGCACTTCAAGCGGGGCATCTAACTTGCGGACTCCTTCGATTACTATCTCGTGGTACCAGCTGTCCCCGAAATCATACAGGTATTCAAACGTGAACCCCGGACCGGCAGCCAACTCGATGAGCTTAACATTCCGGGCATCCTCCAGGGGAGGAACGGTATCATCATACCATGCGTCATCCTCCCAGTCCGGTCTGCCTATACGGCGGTCGGGGAGGTTGAACTCGTGCAGGTGTGAATTCCACCATCCCATCGCCTGCTGAATAATCCAGTGGAGGTCTTCCAGGCTCGCACCCGCAGGCATGAGAAGACGGCGCCAGATGGATGGATATATCCCTTGCAGCGTTACTTTCACCTGAATCGCTGACGTCGGATTATTCACAGTCATTCCCGTTGAGTAAGCAACAATGTCCTTATTAATTCCCTTACCGAGTGGCAGTACCATTATCACCCGGAAAACACCAACGAGCCGCCGGTCCCCATTAATCGCGCCGATATTACACGGGCACCGGGGCCGTCTTCAAGGATAATTGCTGGCAAACACGACAGTAGATCCGTATACAAAAGTATTATAGCAACCGATGTATCCTTCTGATCTTTTCGATCTGAGTCTGTGCGACATCCGCGTCTTTTGCATATTCCGGCCACCGGGCCACCACATCCACGATATCATCCACAATTACATCGCACGACTTGATACCCATTTCTCCACCGACCGCCACCAGATCCGCAGAGGTAAAATCGTCCCTCTTACCGTTGATCGTCATCTGGTGCCGCCCGGTCCAGGGCCCTTGCGGATTGTAGGCGTAGATTACGTCATAGGCCGGCGAGAGACGCCATTGACCACGCCGATCCATCAGGAATGCAATGTTCTTGGTGTGGTCATCCTGGTTGCGGGCGACGACATTAAACACCATGCGCCGGAATTGTTGCTCGGCATCGCTATAGGGCAGATGCAGTTGACGGATCGTCTGGAATGCCTGTTCGTAGGAATAAGCACCTGCATTGTAGTAGTCGAAGTGAGCCATGGCGCAGAGGGATTGAAGATGCAGTTTACCTTTACCGGCAGTCCGGTCGAAGCGGCGGGTCATGAAGTGGGCCCGCCCGTTCTCTTCAAACAAGCGGCATTCGGTCATCGTGATTCCCGCGTCGACGGCCATGAGGTGGTAGGCATATTCGATGCGCCCGTATCCCTTTGGATCGCCCAGTTCCTTGTCTTCCACACCGTCGAACTTCAGGACCCAGTAGTCGAAATCGGGAGGTGCATCAACCTGACCGGAGCGTATTTCCTGCGTGGTTTCGTTCAGGGCTATAACAGCTTTGGGACGAATGCCACCCGCGGAAGTCCCGACACGGATGATGTCCAGCAGTGCGTCGGCGGGCTCCTCTATGATATTGGACTGCAACCGCTCCCGCTGGTCAGTAACTGTTTGGGCCAGGGCGATTAGTTCACCGATCTCCACCGGGACTGATTTATCGATATCCGGGTTGATCGCGGGCGCGAACTCAAGGGCTCCCATGGCTCGCCTGCCCGTATAGCAGAGTCTCTCTACCGGGCTGAAGTCCTCTGATGACCGCCCCTGCCGGGCCAGCCAGGCGTCGATGATTGTGTTGCCAAATCTGTCCGGCAGAGCATCTGCAAGCAGACCGGGCAATCCGCGGAAGGTTGTTCCGGACAGCGCCGGGAACTCGAACACAGCATCACCAATCCGAGCATCAGCAACAGGCATACGCAGGGGAGCCAGATCCAGATTCTGGTCCAGGAACTCCCTGTCAAACTCAAACGTTGCGATGCCCCGGTCGCGATCCCAGGCCACGGCACCGACCAGCATGTCCCAGATACGAACGTAGGCTACGTCGACCGGTGCTACCACGAGAGGTCTCCTTCATCCCCTGTATGGGGGCGACGTGACGCCCGCATACGCTCCTTACCCTTCAATCTGACGAGTTGAAGCGGACTGATGCCCGGATCCGGCAGGAAGGAATCCAGCTCGTCCAGAACATCCAGTGCTCGCAGGATCTGTACAAATGTCAACAGGGTTGACGGAGATCCTTTCTCGATCTCAACGATAGTCGATCTGGCCAGTCCGGCCAGATCGGCCACCTTCTGCTGAGACAAGTTCCTCTCGAGCCGCCGACGCTTCAGACGGCGACCAATTTCGCGGAGGATAGCGTAATCAGTCATTCCTTTGTAATCCATAATGTAGTCTCCGATAGTCATTATGAATGATATATCATATCAATGACTGCAATAGACTACATTATAAATACTATTCGATGCATTGTCACGGATAAATTCCATAATGTCATCTATTCACATCATTAATGAATATTCAATAATATAACGTCTGCTATCACTATCGTTATGAAGCCCGTTCTTCCTAAAATATACTTATTGTGGGATCAGTATAAAAGTTCCATATATGGTGCTCAATATGACGTCATCCTTGAAAAATCCTCTCTGAGGATCGTCATCTTTTTCGACTGACGATGACGTCCTGCCTGGATCAGATAGATGTAGATACCAGAGGCAACCTGTCTGCCGGAGTCATTCCTGCCCGACCATGTGACCTTGTGATACCCGGCCGGCATCTTTTCGTCCAGCAATGTGGCCACTCTCTGACCTCTCACATTGTAGACGTAGATCTGCACCCTCTGCTCCGAGGGCAGCTGGAACCGGATAATCGTCTCTCCGTTAAACGGGTTGGGATAGTTCTGAAGCAGGGCGAAATCTTTCGGTACCAGCACTGCCTGCAGGGTGTTCTGGTACGTGCCCGAAGTGATCAGCCCTGCAGACTTGTCCCTGAGATCGTAGCTCACACTGACCGATGAGTTCTCTTGGGAAAGCTTCTCAAACCGCAGCCTGGCAAGAACGCCCGATCCCCCTGCAGCCGGATCATCAGGATATATCCGCCCGAGCATTATCTCAATACGACCTTTCTCCTCATCCACGTCTTTGATGAATATCTGCCCGGGTTCACCCGATCCTGTCCTGTCCAGGAACGTACCGGGCTGTACATCCAGGAACTTCAGGTGTTCGGTATCGTAGTGAAGCACTATCCCTGCCGAACTCACACCCGATACATTCCGGGCTTCCAGCTCCAGCTTCATGATGCCGTCATCGGGTGCCCATACATCCTCAGGTATCTGCTGTTGCAGTACCACCGGATGCTCCGGCTCGATCTCGACCAGCGTCTGCTGCCCCTCATTGCGGGAAACAGGCCTGCTGAGTCGAACCTGTTCTTCATCTGAAGAAGCCAGGTTGGCTGCCGACCAGCTCCACATCTGCAGGTATACCGTGAGATCCTCGAAGTCGATGACCCCGTCACCGGCAGGCACCAGATCGGGTACGGTTCCGGTGGCTGGTCCAATATCGTGATATGTATCCTGATCGTTCCAGGCCATGACCAGTGTGGCAAAGTCATCGAAATTGACCAGCATGTCTCCACTGAAGTCACCAACGTAGTTCTTGACCTCGAAGTAACCGGAGACTACCTCCGAGCCCGGGTCGTTATCACTGGGAACGAACTTGACCAGCACGCTGTCCAGACGTGCGTAGCCGCAGTCATCAAACGACTTCCACACTACAGTCTGTGAATACTGTCCTGAAGGTATATTCGAATAGTCACCCAACAGCGTCATCGCCTGCCAGGTCGTACCCTTATCTGCTGACCACATGGTCTGAATACCCAGATTATCGCCTTCT
>VAPB010947901.1_pt1 | contig 15856 bp, 10 predicted proteins | sample 3395101 | NCBI WGS metagenome assembly VAPB01 (sample SAMN08290433, study PRJNA428436) | hydrothermal vent metagenome | isolation source: Deep-sea hydrothermal vent chimney | place: Indian Ocean: Southwest Indian Ridge | reverse complement strand
ATTATGGGCAGGACACTGTATGCCCATTCTTATCTGGAGATGTAAATAAAGAGATATATTTAGAGTCTGTGTACAAACTACAGTTATTTGTCATTCCCGCAAGTGAAGCGAGTCGGGAATCCTTCTTAAGGAACGATTCCGGACATTCATCCTTCGTAATACTACGGAGAACAGGAGCCGGAATGACAGAAAAAGACAAGTGTTCGACTTTAGTACACAGACTCTCTTTAAATCAAGAATTTAAGGAGGAATAAAAATGGCATTCGTACCACCAAAGGAAAGTTTTGCAGGCAGGGTCTTTCCTGTGACAATAGGAGCCGGGATTCAACAGACCTTTGGAGGTGAGAATGCCCTTCCTTTTCATTCCTTTGAAGGAGAGGTTCCGAACAGGCCCCTGATTGCATACGAGATACAGGATGTTTCTCCCGAAGACTGGCCTGAGACCGTAAGGAAGGTTTATGAGGGTGTGAGCGGGGAGCCTGTAACGTGGGCAAAATACTGCGAGGAGGACCTGAAGGCAAAAGCCGTTGTCCTGAGACTCGCCGGAACACATCCCGACGGCAAGAACCTTACAGCAGAGGATGCCGCCAGGACCGTGAGTGACGTCCTTGGGGCAATAAAGGTTCCCCTTATTATCCTCGGCAGCAATCATGTGGAGAAGGACTCGGAGGTTCTGGTGAAGGCGGCTGAGGCGGCAAAAGGGCATAACTGTATAATCGGCAAGGCACAGGAGGCAAACTACAAGACCATTGCTGCAGCGGCAATGGCAAATGATCATAAACTTATTGCCATGAGTGAACTGGATATTAACCTCTCAAAACAGCTCAATATCCTGCTTACCCAGATGGGCTTTGACAAGGAGAAGCTGATTACGGACCCGATGTGTTCCGCCCTTGGCTACGGGCTTGAGTATACATATTCGGTTATGGAGCGGATAAGGCTTGCCGCATTGGCGCAGAATGACGCGGTCATGCAGCCGCCGATGCTGGCGGATGTAGGGATGTATGTATGGAAGATAAAAGAGACACAGGCACCGGAAGATGTGCTTCCCGAGTGGGGCAGTCTCGAGGAGAGGGGCATCGCCTGGGAGGCCATGACGGCCTCATCACTTATGACGGCAGGCTCGGAGTTGTTGATAATGCGTCATCCGAAGGCGGTAGAGGCAGTGGAACGGCTTGTGGATGAACTTATGCAATGAGGTGCATATGTATGGGGTGTATATATGTGTAGATGAGCAGTAATTTAATAAATTAACTCTTTCCGGTTCGACATAAATGATTTTGACATAATGGAGGTAAAAGATGGCATTAACCGGGGTTCAGATATTTAAACTACTACCAAAGACAAATTGCAAGAAGTGCGGGTTTCCCACATGCCTTGCCTTTGCAATGAAGCTTGCCCAAAGGCAGGTCTCGCTGGATGCCTGTCCTGATGTCTCTGAGGAGGCAAAGGCAACGCTTGGTGAGGCCTCGGCCCCACCTGTAAGGTCGGTAACACTTGGTGCAGGTGAGAGAGCTGTAAAAATGGGAGAGGAGACAGTGCTTTTCAGGCACGAAAAGAAGTTTGTCAATCCCCCGGCCCTTGCACTGGAGATTAAGGATACGGACAGTGATGATATAGTTGAGGCAAAGATCCAGGATGTGCTTGACTCCGAGATTAACAGGGTAGGGCAGCTTTTGAGGATAGATGCCGTATATTTAAGTAATGACTCCGGAGATCCGGGAAGATTCGGGAGCCTGGCGGAAAAGGTTGCCCAAAAGGCCCCGGATGTAGCAGTAATTGTTGGTACGGAAAATACGGATGCCGCTGATGCCGCCATCAAACCTTTTAACGGGAAAAATGCGATTCTCTATGGCGCTACAGAGGCAAATGCCGAAAAGATGGCGGAGATTGCCGGGTCTGCCAAGGCTGCATTGGGTGTAAAGGCGGATGGCCTTGAAGCCCTTTCATCTCTTACGGAGAAGATAAAGTCCTTCGGGATTGAGGATATGTTAATAGACCCCGGGGCAGGTTCTGCAAAAGAGATCCTTGAGTACAACACTTTTATCAGGAGGGCGGCTATAAAAAAGAACTTCAAGCCCCTTGGGTATCCTGTGATAAACTTTGCACAGCGCAGCGATGCCCTCTTTGAATCCCTGGTTGCAGGTATTGCTATTGCAAAGTATGCATCCACAATAGTTATCGGTTCCGCGGAGAAATGGAAGAATCTTGCACTCTTTACACTGAGGCAGAATGTTTACACGGACCCGCAGGTGCCTATGCAGGTTGAGCAGAAGATATACAGGATCGGAGACCCAACGCCTGACTCGCCTCTTCTTATTACCACTAATTTTTCACTTACTTATTTTATAGTGTCGGGAGAGGTGGAGAATTCGAAGGTTCCTGCATACCTTGCTATTATGGATTGTGAGGGCCTGTCGGTGCTTACTGCCTGGGCTGCCGGTAAGTTTACCGGTTCAAAGATAGCCAATTTTATAAAGGAGAGCGGGATCGAGAACGAGGTTAATCACAGGGAATTAATAATCCCGGGTTATGTGGCGATCCTCAGCGGTGCTATTGAGGACAAGCTTGAGGGCTGGAAGGTCACGGTCGGGCCAAGGGAGGCCAATGCCCTTCCTGCTTTTCTACGCTCGGCAGCAGCGTAAAGACACACGGATGACAACGGAAAAAAGTTGTTTTTCAGGTGAAGATACAAAAAAAAGCTTGTCAGCTTGCAGGCTTGTCAGCTAATGTATATGTATAACGAATTCAAGGAGGTATAGGGATGTCAAAGATAATAGCCTCGGCTGCGATAAGAGGGTCACATAAAGTCTTCAGGCAGGCAGAGGATTTACTACAGAAGGTTATTGGTGAAAAAGGTGAGGATTACCAGTTCGAGTTTCCCGATACTGCCTATGCCCTGCCGTTGATTTACGGTATTGCGGGTTTTGAGGTGAAGACGCTTAAGGACATGAAAGAGGCGTTGAGGATGACCCAGGATCTTCTTCATGACGAGCCTGATGAGAAGCTCTGGACGCCTTATCTGGGAGAGGCCCTTGATTCCGGAATGGCCACCCTTTTTGCCGAGGAGATTTGGCTTGCCTTGAGGTATATCGAGGGTCTGGAGCCGACAAAGGATCCGGAGACAGGTTATGTTTACAACGGGTTTATTACAGACACCGTACAGCGTAACCTTGGTATTCAGCTTGTTGACGGAAGGATGCCGGGGTTTGCGGCTATTATCGGAGCAGCCCCTGATGATGATATGGCGGTAAAGATTGTCAGGGAGCTGCAGGAGAAGAACATCCTGGTCTTCCTCTCCGGAAGTTCCAATGGTGACAGTGTTACCAAACAGCTTCTGAGAAAGAAGGTAGAGCTTGGCTGGGATGTATATATAGTGCCGCTTGGCACCGAGACCGAGCATACACTTTATGCCCTTGACTGGGCAATAAGGGCCTCCATGATCTTTGGTGGCATAAAACCCGGAGACTACAAGGGTAATTTGAAATATCAGAAAGACAGGGTCTTTGCCTTTGCCCTTCCCCTGGGCGGGCTTGATGATGTCAAGTGGGCAACAGGGGCCGGTGCAATAAATATGGGCTTTCCTGCCATTTGCGATGCCGATGTTCCCGTGATCCACCCCACGGGTGTGTGTACGTATGAAGAGGTGGACAAGGAGCTTGATCATGACAAGATCGTTCAGAAGGCTATTGAGGTAAGGGGGCTTAAAATTCTTGTTGAAAAGCCTCCGATTCCGATTGCCTACGGCCCTGCGTTTGAGGGTGAGAGGATCCGTAAGGAGGAGACCTTTATTGAGTTTGGCGGTACGCGCTCACCTGCCTTTGAATGGGCAAGGCTGAGAGAGATTGAAGAGATAGAGGACGGCAAGATAAATATTATCGGCGAGAACTGGAAGGAGAGGTATGAACAGGGGGGTGTAATGCCGCTCGGAATTCTGGTTGAGGTGGCGGGAAGAAAGATGCAACCGGATTTTCTGGGCATTGTAGAACGGAGACTTCATCATAATATCAATGAAGGTCAGGGCATATGGCATATGGGCCAGAGGGATATTAACTGGATAAGGATCAGCCATGCTGCAAAGCAGGCCGGTTTCAGCCTTGAGGATATAGGAAAGATACACCATGCAATGACACACAAGAGGTTCAGCACCATAGTCGATAAGGTGGAGGTTACACTCTTTACCACTGAGGAGGATGTTGTTAAGTGGAAAGAGGAGGCAAGGAGTCATTGGAAGGTACATGATGAGCGGGTTGCAGCCCTTACCGATGAGACCGTGGATACCTTTTATTCCTGTCTGCTATGTCAGTCCTTTGCCCCGAGTCATGTCTGTGTTATTACCCCTGAGAGACTCGGTCTCTGTGGTGCCTATAACTGGCTTGACGGCAAGGCAGCCTATGAGATTGACCCGACAGGTGGTAATCAGCCCGTTCCCAAGGGTGAGCTCATTGATCCAAAATATGGCCGTTATACAGGGGTTGATGAATATCTGAAGAAGGCATCAGGCGGGGCGGTTGAGACATTGAACCTTTATACGATAATGGAAAATCCCATGACCTCCTGTGGGTGCTTTGAATGTATCGTTGCAATTATACCTGAGGCCAATGGTGTGATGATTGTTCAGCGCGGACATACGGAGATGACCCCGATAGGCATGAAATTCTCAACACTTGCCGGAACAGTGGGCGGAGGGGTACAAACCCCGGGATTTATGGGGATAGGTGTGAATTTTATAACCAGTAGAAAATTCCTGTTTGGCGATGGCGGTATAAAGAGGATCGTCTGGATGACAAAGGCGATTAAGGAGAGGGTGAAAGAGAAGTTTCAGCAGATAGCTGAAGCAGAAGGTGTTCCGGACCTCCTTGACAAGATTGCCGATGAAACCGTATGTGAGGACTCCGAGAAGCTCGTTGAGTTTCTGACTGAGGCCGGGCATCCAGCCCTTGAGATGGAATCGATAATATAAAAGAGGGTTACGAGTTGCGAGTTCAGGTTAAATGGTTAACTCTGAATTCATCAATAGTAAATAGTCGATAGTCAATGATAAAAACCGGAGGTTTAAAATGTCCGAAAAGGTAATAAAAAGTGCCGACAAGGTTGCTGAAGAGATAATAAAGTGGGCAGAGTCTCATGGTCTTGAGACGGCCTTTGACAGGGCGGAGAGGCTAAAGCCATGCCCGATAGGAAGCTCAGGTGCATGCTGCAAGACCTGTTTTATGGGGCCATGCAGGCTTGTTGGTTCAAATGCTGAAGAAAAGGCCTCAGGTGTGTGCGGAGCAACCCTTCCTGTCGTAGCTGCAAGGAATTTCCTGAGGATGGTGGCTGCAGGTACGGCAGCTCATAGTGACCATGCAAGGGATATGGCTTATACACTCCTTGAGGCGGCCACTGGTGAGGCGCCTGACTTTAAGATCAAGGACGAGATAAAACTGAGAAAACTTGCCGGTATACTTGATATTTCGATAGATGGGAAGACAAAGGAAGACATTGCGAAAGAGGTGGCAGAGAAGATAATTTCGCAGTTTGGGCAGCAGAAGGGTGAGATTGTTTTTGTAAAGAGGGCGCCTATGAAGCGTCAGGAGATATGGCGTAAGTGGGGCATTGTGCCAAGGGGGGTTGACCGTGAGATTGTTGAGGCCATGCACAGGACAAACATGGGCGTGGATCAGGACCCTGAAAATCTCATGACCTCTGCACTGAGGGTCTCCCTTGCCGATGGCTGGGCCGGTTCCATGTTCAGCACTGATATTACGGACATACTCTTCGGTACTCCGAGCCCTAAGCGTTCAGAGGCGAGTATCGGGATCATGAAGGAAGATGAGGTCAACGTGGTGGTTCACGGACATGAGCCTTCACTTGCAGAGATGATGGTTGAGGTTTCCCAGGAGTCCGATATGCTTGAATACGCAAGGCAGAAGGGGGCAAAGGGGATTAACCTGGTCGGGATGTGCTGTACTGCCAATGAGGTTCTGATGAGGCACGGGATTCCCACAGCAGGCGGATTCCTTAACCAGGAACTGGCTGTAATGACGGGTCTTGCAGAGGCCATCATGGTGGATGTCCAGTGTATAATGCCGGCAATTGCCCAGGCTGCAAAGAAATTCCATACAAAGGTAGTAACGACATCCAGCAAGGGCAAGATGATTGATGCAGTTCATATACAGTACGATGAACGCAGGGCAAAAGAGGTGGCAAGGCAGGTGCTGAGGCTTGCTATAGATAACTATGCCAACCGTACTACGGAAGGCAGCAGGGTTCATGAGACCTCTCCGGTGATTGCGGGGTTTTCACATGAGTATATAGAATACATGCAGGGCGGGAGGTTCAGGGCGTCTTTCAGGCCCCTCAACGATGCCATTATAGCCGGAAGGATCAGGGGTGTAGTGGGGATAGTCGGTTGTAACAACCCGCGTATTGCCCAGGATAGTGTACACAATTACCTTGCAGAAGAGTTTATTCGCAATGATGTCCTTGTTGTGTCAACCGGGTGTGGAGCTGCGGCCTGTGCCAAGGCAGGCTTTATGACCCCCGAGACAGCCCTTGAGACGGCAGGGCCGGGACTCAGGGAGGTTTGTGAGGCCATAGGGGTGCCGCCGATACTTCACCTTGGATCGTGCGTCGATAACTCAAGGATACTTACCGTTGTAACCCGGATGGTCGAGGAAGGAGGGCTTGGCGATGACATTTCAGACCTGCCGGTAGTTGGTATTGCGCCGGAGTGGATGAGTGAGAAGGCCCTTGCAATCGGATGTTATTTTGTTGCCTCAGGCATGTATGTTATTTTTGGGTCGGAGAGCCCTGTGGAGGCAAGCAGTCAGGTAAAGAATATCATGATGAATCAGTGGGAAGAGAGGTTTGGCGGAAAACTCGAATTTATCCCGGACCCTGAAGAGATACTGAAGAAGACACTTGAAGCTATAGACGGTAAACGTGATAGATTGAAACTCAGAAAATACGAGCCGGGCAGATTCGGTACCGAGAGAAAACTGATGACAATGGCAGACAGACGCAAGCTTGAGGCAGCAGCAAGACCGCACGAGGGAGTAAAATAATTCAATTTAGCATTCAACATTATTAATTTCGGGGGATACTATGGACATAGAAGGTCTTGACATTGAAAGTGAGATTGGAAGGGTTGGACGGGTAATATGTGAGTATGACAGGAAAAAGGGGCTTCTGATCCCCATTTTGCACAGGATACAGGAGGATTACGGGTATCTTCCCGGAGAGACCCTTGAGAGGCTTTCCAAAAAGCTTGGGCTGCCCCTGGCTGAGATTTACAGTGTGGCAAGTTTTTATAACCAGTTTCATTTTACGCCAAGGGGCCGCAAGATCGTGAGGGTCTGTACCGGGACCGCCTGTCATGTCCGTGGTGCCGGAGAGGTGCTCGATACCCTTGAGAACCGTTTTCATATAGAAGTTGGTGAGACCACCGGGGACCTTGCCATGACACTCGAGACTGTTGGCTGTGTGGGATGTTGCGGATTGGCGCCTGTAGCAACGGTAAACGATGATGTGGTGGGTGAGATAGGGCCAAAGAAGGTGGAAAGTCTGATAAAAATGATTGAAGAAGAGGAACAGGATGGCTAAACTCAAAGGCATTGAAGACCTTAAAAATCTTAGACTCCTGCTTATGGATGAGGTGTTTAAAGAGGATAAGGAGAGGATAAGGGTCTGTACAGGGACTGCCTGTCTGGCCTCAGGTGCAAAGAAGGTTGTTGCTAACATCGAAAAAGAAGCCAAAGACAAGGGAGTTGATTTAGAGGTTGTCAAGACAGGCTGCCAGGGGCTCTGTCAGAAGGGTCCTGTCATGAAGGTTGAGCCCTTCGGTTATTTTTATCAGCGTGTCAAAGGGGAGGATGTGTCTGAAATCGTTACGAATACGCTGATAGGAGGCTATCCTGTAAGACGCCTCTTTTACAGGGATACAATCTGTCAGGAACCCTATGAACGGATGGAAACCCTTCCCTTTTATAAAAAGCAGCATCGTATTGCACTGAGGAACAACGGACGTATTGACCCCGCTAATATAAACCACTATATTGCTGTTGGTGGATATACTGCCCTTGAAAGTGCCCTCGGAACTATGACGCCTGATGAGGTTCTTGATGAGGTGGACAGGGCAAATCTGCGTGGTCGTGGTGGTGCCGGTTTTCCTGCTGGAAAGAAGTGGCGCCATGCCGGAAAGGCACCTGGAGATATAAAGCTTGTGGTTGCCAATGGGGATGAGGGTGACCCCGGTGCATTTATGGACAGGTCAATAATGGAAGGTGACCCACAGAGTCTTATAGAGGGGATGTTGCTCTGTGCTTATGCAATTAATGCACGGTATGGCTTCATTTATGTCCGTCATGAGTACCCTCTTGCGGTGAAAAATTTAAGAATCGCTATAAGCCAGGCTGAAGAACTGGGTATACTCGGTGACAATATCCTTGGCACTGATTTCAGTTTTTATCTTGATATACGTGAGGGAGCAGGGGCATTTGTCTGTGGTGAGTCTACTGCACTTGTAGCCTCCATTGAAGGAGAGAGGGGTTTTCCCAAGCCAAGACCTCCAAGGCTCTCCGAGCCCGGCGGAGGTGTATGGGGGTATCCGACCAACCTTAATAATATCGAGACTTATGCCTGTGTCCCTCCGATTATAGATCGGGGTGCCGAATGGTTCAGGAGTATCGGAACAGAGACATCTCCAGGCACGAAGGTCTTTGCTCTCACCGGTAAGATTGTCAATACAGGACTCGTTGAAGTACCCATGGGGATGACATTGCGGGAGATCATTTTTGATATCGGGGGAGGAATCATGGGGGGAAAACAGTTTAAGGCTGTTCAGACAGGTGGCCCCTCGGGTGGCTGTCTGCCGGAGAAGTACCTTGACCTCCATGTTGACTTTGATTCCCTCAGGAAGGTCGGTTCAATGATGGGCTCAGGCGGCATGGTGGTAATGGATGAAGATACCTGTATGGTGGATATTGCACGCTATTTCCTCTCCTTTACTCAGGCTGAATCCTGCGGTAAATGCCCTCCCTGCAGAATGGGTACCTATCAGATGCTTCAAATACTTGAAAGGATTACCAGAGGTGAGGGTGAAGATGGAGATATCGGGAAACTGATAAAACTCGGGAAGTTTATACAGGAGGGATCTCTGTGCGGTCTCGGTCAAAGTGCCCCGAATCCCGTCCTCAGCACCCTGAAATATTTCAGAGAGGAATATGAAGAGCATATATATGATAAGTCCTGCAAGGCAAAGGTCTGTAGCGGTTTGGGTGTCTTTACCATAAAGCTCAACGAGTGTATAAGGTGCGGTCTTTGTAAAGAGGCATGTGCTTTTGATGCAGTCAAGGAAACCAGGGATAAGTATTTTATCGACCGTCAATATTGCACCAGGTGCAAGGCCTGTTATTATGCATGTCCCGTTAATGCAGTGAAGATATGGAAGCAGAGTGTTGTGAGGTTGCAGGAGCAGTTTAAAATCCCTTATGAACAATTAGAACATGTTGAAAGGAGTGTCAAAATGACTTTGAAAGATGTCTTGAAATCAAAGCCTTCTCAGCTTGTCACATGTACCAGGTATTGCAAGGTGACGGATGCCGTGAACATTATGGATGGAAAGGATATTGGTTCCATATTGATTCTTGATGAGAACAAGAAAGTAGTGGGTATATTTACTGAGAGGGATATCATGCACTGCTTTGTAAAACGGGTTTCCTTTAATGACGAAATTATAGAAAACGTCATGAGTACCGACCCTGTAACCCTTGATGCTTCAACCGACATTGGTGTAGCAATAAATGTTATGTCGGAGAAAAAGTTCAGACACCTGCCTGTCATGGAAGACGATGAACTTATAGGTATAATCTCTTATCGGGACCTCGTTTCCTATTTGCTTCCGGAGGTTATCTATATGGCGGAAGATATCTATTGAGGTGAAGGATGGAAAAGAAGAAGGTGGTAAAAGTAGAAGAAATAAAAAAGGCGGCGGAAGAAAAAAGATGTCCGGTTCAGAAGGCGGCATACTATATCGAAGAGTTTTTAAAGGGCCCGATGTGCGGGAGATGTTTTCCATGCGCCTTCGGAAGCTATGAGGCGGGAGTAAGACTTCAGAATATTATTGAAGGGAGAGGTAAGGAGGAGGACATCTTTGCACTTAAGCGTATAACAGAAGATATGATAGTAGGTTCACTGTGTAAAAAGGGTAAAGATAGCGCTGAATTTGTCCGTGAATGGCTGGAGACGGATGCCTTTAAGGAACATGTTGAAGGCAGATGTCCTGATATGGATTGTCCCGCCTTTATTGAATACGTAATCATTCCCGAAAAATGTACTATGTGCGATCTCTGTAAAGAGGTATGTAAACATAATGCCGTTCTGGGTGAAAAGAAGGTAAAGTATAAGACAGGCTACCTGTCTTTTGAGGTACGACGGAAGAGGTGCGTAAAATGCGGAGACTGTATTGATGTGTGTCCAACCGGGGCCATTATCGTTACGGAGTCACGTAAAAAAGAGGGTGTTAAGGTTTAGAATAAATTATCAATGAGGAGGTTTCAATGGCTGATACGGTAAAGCTTACAATAGATGGCAAAGAGGTAAGGGCTCGTGCAGATATGAATCTTGTTGATGCTGCGGAGACGGCAGGTATTCATATCCCGAACCTTTGTTATCTGAAAGGACTCAAGGGAAGCGGGGCCTGCAGGCTTTGCCTTGTAGAGATAGAGGGGTTGAAGTCACCGATGACCGCCTGTACCACAAGGGTGAAAGAGGGTATGTTTGTCAATACCCGGACGGAGAAGGTTCAGGAGATCAGGAAATACGTTATAGACCTGATCCTCTCAATGCATCCCCTTGACTGCATGACATGCACAAAGGCAGGGGTGTGTGAGCTCCAGAAGTATGCCTATGATTTTGGGATAAAGGAATCAACATTTACGAGAAAGAAGTTCGGGTTTCCGGTTGATAACAAAAACCCGTTCATCAACCGCGACCCCGACTATTGCATCCTTTGCGGTCGTTGTGTAAGGGTATGCAAGGAGCAGGGAACGGCTGTTCTTGACTTCTATGGCCGCGGAGTTGGCTCAAGAGTGGTCACGGCAGAAGACAAACCCCTTCAGGAGGGAGGTTGCACCTTCTGCGGCAGTTGTGTTGACGCGTGTCCGGTAAACGCACTCCTTGAGGCTGACCGGTGGCGTAAGGGCAGGGAGTGGGAGTATGAGAGGTACAACTCCGTATGTCTCTCCTGCGGCAATGCATGTGATACCGTTGTTAGTGTACACGACAAGGATGTGGCAAAGGTGAATGCCGGTGCAGATGACGGCAGGGCCGGACATTATATCTGTGCCTACGGAAGATTCGGTTTTGATTTTATAAATGCAGACACCAGGGTGATGAGTCCGTTGAAGAGGATTGATGGTGAACTGAAGCCGGTCAGCTGGGATGAGGCATATGCAACAGCGGCTGATCTCCTCAGGACTCCTTCCGATGCAGGGATTGTGACCACCGGCAATCTCCTTAACGAGGATATCCTTACTTTAAGGAACTTTGCCGGGACAGCCGGGATAAAGGACATTGATTCCACGGTGAGTCTCTATGCAGATGCACCTTCACTTTCAGGAGACGAGGTTGATATTGAAGGTGCAGACCTGGTACTGCTTGCCGGCATCAACCCATCCCAGTGGCAGAGGGTCTTTCCTGCACTTGATGCCACCCTGAGAAAGATGGTTTCAAGGGGTGCAAAGCTGGTAGTGATTAATGCAGGGCGGATAGAGCTTGCGGATATAGCGATAAAAACCCTCCAGGGCGATGAGGCCGTTGTGCTTGGAGGTTTGGCAAAGGCCTTGACGGGACTCGGGCTGAAGGCCCCTGAGGGGCTTGAGATACCTGAAGCGGACTTGAGTGAGGATATGACAATGGTGGCAGAGATGTACTCAGTAGCTAAGTCGCCTCTAATCCTTTCTTCTCCCCTGCTGTATGAGGCCTCCGCCAATATATCCCTTATAAAGGGTGATGCCCTGGCAGTGCCGATTGAGGCAAATGCAAAAGGGACGCTCCTTATGGGGCTCAAGGGCAATGGTGCAACATATGCCGGGATGACTTCCGAAGGGGCAAAAAAGATTCTCTATGCCGTTGGAGAAGTGCCTTTCAAGAGGCCTTCGGGAGTGGATTTTCTGATTGTGCAGCATTCACATCTTACCGGGCTTGCAAAAGAGGCAGACCTTGTCCTTCCGGCAGCCACGTCTTTTGAGACGGATGGTTCCGTTGTAGATTATATGGGACGGCTCAGGAAGCTTGACAGGGCGATTGAACCCTTTGGAGATGCTAAGGCCCACAGGGAGATATTTAAGGGCATTGCAAGGAAGATGAACATTGACCTGAAGACGGCAAGGACTGCCGACGTAAAAAAGGAGCAGAAGGCAGTCAGTCCCGGGGCAAGACCCGCACCCTTCAGCAAGAGAGAGGACCTTGCATTTAACCCCGAAGAACTTGTTGAGGCTGTGAATACGACAATGATAAACAGCTCAAGGCTGCTGTGGCTGAAAGAGGTTGAACAGGCTGAACAGGCTGTTACAGAGGTTTAGTTGCATTTTAAAACATAGAGTTTTTTCAGGAGGGGTCTATAGATTCTATAGGCCCCTTTTTTGTGACGGATTCGGGTTATACTGAGAAAGCGGATGCAGTTATACAGGAGTGGATGAAACAAGAAAGGGTTATAAAGTATTCAGTTCTGTTTGTCCTGTTTTTTGCTGGTATTGCCATTGGACTGTTACTCTGGAACAGAATTGAGCTGCCCTTTCATAACCTGTGGGGTGTCAAGGGAAAACTTACGGAGATACGGTATAATCCCACTAACAATGTAATCCGGTTTGCAGTATTTTTATTGTCCCCTGTGCTGCTGCTCTCCATAACGTATCTCTTGGGCAGAAGGAAACTCGGCGATATCATATTTGCGGAGGCTTTATCTCCTGCCGACGGTCCTTCACACGGCTCCCGTCCTCCCGTCAAGGTCCTCCTGTCGGTCCTTCTCATTGTATTTTCGATAATTGTGGCACTTAATATCCCGACTTTCCATGCCTCGGGAAAATTTGATTCATTTCATGAAGGTGAAACCCTGGGGCCTGCCGTATCGTATATGGCGGGGGAGACACCCTATAAGGATTTTATATTCCTTCACGGTCTTTATGAGAATCCCCTCCGTTCAGTAATAGCCTTTCGCCTCTTCGGCAGGTCTATCGCTTCGGTAAGGACGGTCGAATCGATTATGAAGATAGCGGCTTTTGTCTTATTATCCATCTTTATGCTTCAGCTTTATCGCGGAAAATACCTGTATTCATTTACTGCGATTACCATACTGGCCTTTCTGCATTCTTCTTTAATGTTTCATCTTCCCCGGTTGATGCTTATCAAGACAAGGGATATAACCGTATTTCTATTCCTGATTACGCTTGTAATGTTACAGGATATGGGCAAGGGGCAGGATTACCGGATAAAAAAACTTTTCATGGCAGGCTTCCTGTTTTCATTCATACCTTTGGCATCTTTCGGATACTCAGTGGACAGGGGGGCTTTTTTGTTTGCAGCCTATCTGATTCTGTTTCCGGTGCTATACCTTATTTATTTTCATAAAGTCAACCTTCGCAGGTATTTCCTGTTCTCTTCATTTCTGGGCCTGCTGTCGGCAGTATTCCTGGTGGGATTTCTTCTTTGGGGAGGTCTTACTGACTTCTTCAAATATGTCTTCCTGACGATGCCGAGGTACAAGGGATTGATGAGCGGTAAGGTTTATCCTGTTTTCGATAAATTGTTTCTTGCAGTCTCCGTCGTTATAGCAGCGAATACCTTCTGGGTTGCGTTTAAATTCATGCAGGAACTCTATCTCAATAACGGGAGACTGAGGGTTTCGGTCAGGAGCTTTATGGAGAAATACCTTGTAGAGTTTTCAATGCTGATACTCTCGCTGCTCCTCTTCAGGTCTGCCCTGGGCCGTTCAGACTGGCCTCATGTTGCTTACAGCCTTCCTGTAACTTATATCCTCTCTATTTATATTGTCATAAAACACTACAGTCATAAATTCCTTCGTGGATATGCCTTTACGAAAACATACACCTATTTACTTGCCGCTGTAGTTGCGGTGATTTTCTCCTTGGGTATCTATCAAATATACAGGGGGGACCTGATCAGGGAGAACTTTCCGCTCGGTGTGAAGGATTCTGAAATCATCCCCGACAATTACAGGGCGACCATTTCGTTTTTGCGGAATAATTTAACCCCTGATGAATCGTTCTTTACCTTGACGGCCGAGGCAAGCTGGTATTATTTTATTGACAGGCCGTCTCCAAGCCGGTTTCCTGTAATAATATTTGCCATGCCGTATTTCTATCAAAATGAAGTAGTTAAAGACCTTGAGAAAAATAATGTGAAGTTTGTTCTTTACAGGAACGGTTACTGGGCAAGCAGGTTTGACGGGTTTTCCAATGAGGAGAGATTACCGTTGATTGCTGAATACATCCGGGATAACTTTATCTTCTACAGGAAGATAGATGACAATGAGATATGGATCAGGAAGACGGAATCCCACCTCAACCCGGACACTCGCTGAAGAGGTTTACCTCAACCGTTTCTCCCTCGTATATACCGTTTTTATTAAGTGGAATTATTACAGTGCCGTCTGCGTTAACAAGGGTCCTGATGAGTCCCGACTTGCCGAGGATCGGTCTGGCCCAGAGGCCGTTATCCCGTAATTCAAGGGCTACCCTGACATGGTCCTCCCTGCCGGTTGAAGAGGAGAGGTTCCTGCCGAAAAATGCCCTGATGATCCTGCCTGGAGGCAGGAGATTTTTCCTCCTCTTCTCCCCGGAAATCTTTTTCAGAAGAGGCTCTATAAATGTCTCAAAGCAGACAGTGACTGCAGCAGGATGCCCCGGAAGTCCAAAGAGGGGGATCCCGTTGACCATGCCCCCAATCAGGGGTTTCCCGGGTTTTATACTTACACCGTGAAAGAGGATGCCCGGAGGACCGAGTTCATCGATAACCTTTGAGGTGTAATCCCGTGTACCCACTGAGCTGCCGCCGGAGATCAACACCATCTGTGCCTCCTGCATGCTCTCCCTTACCGTTTCCCGGAGATGGTCAAAATCGTCGCTGATTATTCCCTTTTTAAGGGGGATGCCGCCGCTGCTCATAATCAGTCCGGCAAGGTTGTAGGAGTTGATATCCCTTACCTCTCCGGCAGCACGGGTTTTGCCGGGCGGGACGACTTCGTCACCGGTAGAGATGATGGCTATAACGGGTCTTCTGAAGACCTCTACGTCAAGTATGCCAAGCCCTGCAAGGGCTCCAATATCCTGGGGTCTGAGCCTCTGTCCGGCCCTCAGGATAACCTCTCCTTCTTTAACATCCTCATCAGCAAGGATGACATTCTCATTAGGTGCAACTGCCTTCATCACTTCCAGTATGTCTTCGCCAACCCTGTTTGTGTGTTCATACATCACAACGGCATCGGCTCCGTCAGGGAGCATTCCCCCCGTAGGTATAACGGCAGCTTCACCCCGGGTAAGGGAAAAGCCGGGCTTTGTCCCCATATGTACCTCGCCTGCCACTGTCAGATATGCAGGCATACTGTCTGATGCCCCAAAAGTGTCTGTAGAGTCGACGGCGTAACCATCCATTGTGGAACGGTTGAATCCGGGGAGATTTTCAGGTGAGATTACATCTGCCGACAGTACCCTTCCATAGGCATTCTCTATGCCGGTGCTTTCAATGGAAGGAAGCTGCAAGGCTTGCTCAAGAAGGAGAGAGAGGGCCTTTTCAACTGTGACGGCCTCTTCTCTGCCAAGGAGGTCTTTCATCTGAAGAGGTTACTCTTTTCCGT
>VAPB010764095.1_pt1 | contig 15911 bp, 10 predicted proteins | sample 3395101 | NCBI WGS metagenome assembly VAPB01 (sample SAMN08290433, study PRJNA428436) | hydrothermal vent metagenome | isolation source: Deep-sea hydrothermal vent chimney | place: Indian Ocean: Southwest Indian Ridge | reverse complement strand
GATCTCCATCTGCCCTCCTGTTGCCACTTCGTGGTGAGCTGCTTCAACTTCCGCTCCGAGTGATCCTATCAATTGGGCCATCTCGTTCCTGATATCCGCCATGCTGTCGTGGGGTGGTACGGGGAAATACCCTTCGGAGAACCGCGGCTTATATCCAAGATTCGGATCTTCACGTCGGCCCGAATTCCAGTTCCCCTCCTTGCTGTCTATCCTGTAGAAAGCCTGGTGCTGTTTCGAATCAAACCTGACATCGTCCAGGAGAAAGAATTCTGCCTCAGGTCCAAAGTAGGCGGTTTCTGCAATACCCGTACTCTTCAGGTACGTTTCCGCTTTCGATGCAATGTACCGGGGACAGCGTGCGTACCTTTCCTTGGTCACCGGATCGTATATATCGCAGATCAGGCTGACGGTAGTGATGTCATAGAATGGATCGAGGATCGCCGTATCGGGGTCGGGGATCACCAGCATGTCGCTCTCGAAAATTTTCTGCCAGCCCCTCATACTGGAGCCATCGAAACCGAATCCCTCTTCGAAGGCTTCAAGCGTGAGCTTGTCTGCAGGCACAGCGAAATGCTGCCAGAGACCCGGGAAATCCATGAATTTCAGGTCGATCAGTTCGACAGAATTCTCTTCCACTATACCGAGGACATCTTCAGGTGTGTAACCCATCGATTTCAGGCTCCTTTATCCATCGTAATTATGTGAATCCTCTATCTCCGAAACCGGTGGAATCGGCGAGGAGACGTCACGCAGCAGAACCCACCCCCTTCCCTGCTGGTACTCGAAAACAAATGTTACCGGTGGGTCTCTGTAAATCCATTTCCTGAGCGTGACCTGCTGATCCTGGTCGAGAGGACTGCGTGCAGTCCTGACTGCTCTCTCATCTACAATTTCGTCCGGCCCGCCATAGGCGATATAGATCCTTCCAATCTCCACCTCCCACCCGCGAAGGGGACCCAAGCGCCACCTGTCATCGGCATGGCGAAGACGCCGGTTGAATTCGATCAGTACTTCATTCTGGTCGGTCGAAGGTGTCGGATCTTTTGACTTCCAGAGACTATCCAGGAATGCCCGTCGAAGAGACCGGGGCAGTCCACGAAAAATTTCAACTGTCTCTTCAGATGCATAGAGACTCATCTGAGTCAGGGTTTCCTCCAGATCGTCGCCGCGTGCCAGTAGCGGACGTCTGATCCTGACCGCCCTCTCTTCCCTCAGCGAGGTCGCTCCAAGACCCTCTATCGAAATTTCCAGCGTGTATCTGCCGTCTTCCAGAACACCGGTGTTCAGCGTATCGCGCACCACGATGCTGCTGCCGGACGGAAGGTCCCGCCTTCTGCTGCGAAGTTCCTCGCCGCTGGAAAAGAGGCGGTATACGACCTCACACTCATCCTGAATACTGTAAGCCTCGAAGAGGAACGAGATCTCCCCGGCTTCCTCATCGGTGGCAGAGGATGCTTCCACTTCCTCAAGATGGCTCTCCGGATCAAACCTCAGATCATCGGTTGTCAGAGTCGGCAGAGCCACACCGGGCTTCAGTACCTCTATCTGGCTCAACCCCGGTTGACCGGGGTGGAATGCAAACGCATCTATCTCTTCTACCCGTCTTCCCCGCCTGATCGAATTACGATCCGACAGGGTGACCTCAACCCAATATCTGCCTGGTCGTATGTCGATGAGCTGGTGATCGCTGAGGACTTCTGCCGGATCTTCCGAATGCTCCTCCTCAAGTATAACCTCGCTAGCATACACACCACCTCCGACTTGCAGTCCTCTCCTCTCCCGGACGATCACGCTCCATTCATATTCAGCACGCCATCCGGGAACCCCGCGCGACTCATCCCGCAGGAATTGAAGCCTCGATCGGGGAAAGGAGAGGTGCACGTGCAATCGGTAATCATCGCTTTTGTGAACCCTGAAAAGAGAGAGCAGGAGATCGAATTCGATTCGTTCTGAGAAACCGGCCAGCACCTCGCCTCCTGTACCTCGACCGGTTCCAGGTGCAGCACAACCGAGCAGTAACGCTGCCGACAGGAGATATATCGGTATGCATTTGAAGGTACGCGACGGCACCTTCAACCTACCATCCAGCTACAATGCCGCTCAGGATTTCATCCACCACCAGTGCCATGGCCTCCTGGAGTCCCGTATTCCTGGCGTCGGGACCGCTGTTGTCATAGACCGCAGATCCGAAGATCTGTGGAGATTCCCAGAGCACCTCATCCCTGACCCTGTCCATAAATCTAACCTGAACACCTATCCTTATGATCAGCTGGTCGACCTGCTCATCCCGTGTATACCCGTAGGTCTCTTCCGAATAAGTGCGAACCGTTCCCAGCAGCACGCTGGTGGCATCAGCCTCATCGGCCACTACCCGGAGAGTTCCGTCCTTCACGAGAGCTGCTACAAGCTGGTCGGTAATCTCCTCGGCTACCCCGAACTCGGTTGTTTCGTTGGCAAGCAGTGGAACGGCGACAGATTTTATGTGTGAAGGAAGCCCCGAACTGAAGGAATAGGAGCAACCACCGGCAAGCAGTGCCATCAGAAACACGCCTAACGAAACAACCCTCACAGGTGTGACATAGAAATGTGAGCTTTTTCGCAAAGTCAAGGAAGGCAAAGGACGGCGCGGAAGTGTACTTAATGTACTCCGCACAAGCCATCCTGAAGTCTGACGATGAGGTTGCGGAAAAGAACCATTTCTACCCGCTGACCCAGACATTTTCCTCGCCTAGAATAGCTTTCAGTTCCTCCATGACACTTCCCTCCGGATTCACTCCGATGCGCCCGGCTCGAAGCCTCAGGGGCGGACCTTCCTCTGCGTGTTCAACATGTAAATATACTGGAACATTACCCGGGTGCTTCTCCAGAACTGCATAGGCGTCATCCGCCAGTTCACTGTCCTCTCCCGAAACGAGGAGCATGTGCATCTTCGCTGTCAGGCGGCGGCGCACTTCCGAAAGGGACATGAACTCCCGGGCTATGATTTTCGGTGTATCTCCCTCCCGCTTCGAAAGACGCCCCTTCAACAATACCATATTATCTTCCCGCAGCAGTTCTGAATACTGTTCATACGGTTCACTGAAGACAAGAGATTCTGTCGAACCGGTGAAATCCTCCAGGAGAACGAAAGCGAATGGATTGCCGTTAGCCCTGGTTTTCCTCGTCAGGGCTGAAATCACACCTGCCACGGTTACGGGACTGTTGTCCTTCAACTGATCGAGTTCGCCCAGGCTGGCTGTAGTGAAAGCGTTGACCTCGTCCCGGTAGCGTTCCATCGGATGGCCTGAAACATAGAATCCGAGGGCCGCTTTCTCCCTCGAAAGCATCTCGTGCAGACCCCACTCAGGCACTTCTGGAGGATGCGCCTCTGTGCTCTTCAATACATCCTCGCCGTTGTCCGCGTCGAAGAGGCTTACCTGACCCCTGTCCCGTTCGGCCTGACGTTTCTGGGCGCCCTCCAGCTCACCGCCCAGCATGACCATCAGCTGGGCTCTGTGTCCTCCGAATCCATCGCATGCTCCTGCTGCTATCAGACTCTCGGCAACCCGCTTGTTGACACTCTTCAGGTCGGTTCTTTCCAGGAAATCGGTGAGACCGTTGAAAGGGCCCCCACTCTCTCTGGCCTCCAGTACAGCCTCTATCGCGGCATGCCCCACATTCTTGACCGCTCCGAGACCGAACCGGATTATGCCGTCGGACGTTACGGTGAACTTCTCTTCAGACTCATTGAGATCGGGCGGGAGCACCTGGAGTCCAAGCCTGCGGCACTCCTCTATCAGGATAACAACCCTGTCTGAATTGCTCATCTCACTCGAGAGGGTAGCCGCCATGAATTCCGCCGGGTAGTGGGCTTTGAAATATCCTGTCTGGTAGGCGATAAGCGCATACCCGGCCGAATGACTCCGGTTGAATCCGTAACCGGCAAAGAAGGCTATCTGTTCAAAGATACTCTCAGCTGTTGCCGGACTTATATCGCCTTTGACCGCACCGGAGACGAATCGTTCCCTCTGTTCCTCCATCACCTCCGCTTCCTTCTTGCCCATCGCCCTTCTCAGAAGATCGGCATCGCCCAGGGTGAATCCGGCCAGCTCAGATGCGATGCGCATCACCTGTTCCTGGTAGACGATGATCCCGTAGGTCGATTTCAGGATCGGTTCCAGCGCAGGATGATCGTACGAAATGCTCCTGCGGCCATGTTTACGGTCTATGAAGTCATCCACCATTCTGGCCCCCAGGGGACCGGGCCGGTAGAGCGCGTTCATTGCTATCAGGTCCTCGAGGGAGCTTGGACGGAGCTTGCGGAGGTAGTCGCGCATACCCGAAGATTCAAACTGGAATATGCCGATGGTTTCACCGCGGCTGAACAGCTGGTAGGTTTCCTGATCATCCAGTGAGGAGTCTTCCAGGTCGAGGGAAACTCCGTGTCTCTTCTCGACCAACCCTGCCGCATCGTGGAGGACGGTCAGGGTGCGGAGACCCAGGAAGTCGACCTTGAGCAGTCCCACCTCCTCCACATGCTTCATGTTGTACTGAGTTGTCGTCTCTCCTCTTGAGCCCCTGTAGAGAGGGAGGAAGTCGGTGAGGGGCCCCGGGGTGATCACCACTCCTGCAGCATGTGTTGAGGCGTGCCTTGAGAGACCTTCCAGGAGTCGGGCATGCTCGAAGAGCTTGCTGTATCTCTCCTCCGACTCCACCAGATCCCTGAGGACGGGTTCCTGTCTGAGAGCATCTTCCAGCTTTATGCCGACCTCTTCAGGGACCAGTTTGGCCAGACGGTCAACCTCGCTGTACGATATCCCCATCACCCTGCCTACATCCCGCACCGCAGCCCTGGCGGCCATCGTTCCGAAGGTTATTATCTGAGCGACACTCTCCTCCCCGTATTTCTCCACAACATACCTGATGATCTCACCGCGACGCTCGTAACAGAAATCGATGTCTATATCCGGCATGGAGATCCGCTCGGGGTTGAGGAATCTCTCAAAGAGCAGATCGTATTTGATCGGATCGATATTCGTTATTCCGAGTGAATATGAAACCAGACTGCCGGCGGCAGATCCCCGTCCGGGACCTACCGGAATGCCCATAGAGCGCGCCTGCCGTGTGAAGTCAGCGACTATGAGGAAATAACCGGCAAACCCCATCTGCTCGATAATTTCCAGCTCGTAGTTGAGTCGCCGCTCCACTTCACCGGAAATGGTAGGATATCTCCTGTTTGCTCCTTCGCAGGCCACCTCCCTCAGGTAGCTGGCGAGTGTCTTATGGCTTCTGGGCAGGGGGTAATTCGGCAGGTACATTTCTCCGAATTCCAGCAGCAGATTGCACCTCTTGGCGATCTTCGCGGTGTTCTCAAGAGCCTCGGGAAGGCCGGCAAACAGCCTCGACATCTCCTCCCCGGTTCTGAAGAAGAGCTGACTGTTGGAATGCATTCGATCGGGATCGTCGAGTGTCTTGCCGGTCTGAACGCAGAGCAGCACTTCGTGGCTCTCGGCATGCTCCGGTTTGATGAAGTGGATATCATTGGTGGCCACAAGCGGGATCCCGAGCTCGCGGGAGAGAGTTATCATCGCATCTATGTTGATCTTCTCTTCCTCGATATCGTGATTCTGAATCTCCAGATAGAAATTCTCCTCACCGAAGATTTCCTGGAATTCGAGGGCCGCCTTTTTCGCCTCCGCCTGCCTGCCGTTGACATTGTGAACTGCTATCTCACCCTTCAGGCAGGCCGAGCAGGCTATCAGCCCCTTGCTGTGCTCCCTCAGAAGGGCCTTGTCAACACGGGGTTTGTAATAGAATCCTTCCAGATAACCAAGGCTGGAGAGCTTCATGAGATTCCGGTAACCGTTCAGATCGCGTGCGAGCAGTATCAGGTGACTGGAGGCACTTCCGTGAGAGGCGCGCTTATCCCTCCTGTCACCGGGAGCGACATAGACTTCGCAACCGATAATCGGTTTGATACCTGCTGCGATCGCGTTCTTGTAGAATTCAATCGTACCGAAGAGAGATCCATGATCGGTCAGTGCCAGCGCCTCCATCCCCTGCGCTTTTGCCTCTACGACCATATCCCTGGTGCGGCAGGCGCCGTCCAGCAAACTGAATTCGCTATGGTTGTGCAGGTGGACGAAGGACGACGTGCTCACGTTCAACAGATCTCCCGGCGATCTATCATATTCCAATAAAAGAAGAACTTTCTATTTATTCTCCCTGACGATATCAGCCCCCAGCAAACGCAGGCGATCTTCCAGTCTCTCATGACCCCTGTCGATATGATATACACGATTCACGACCGATTCACCACGGGCTGCAAGGCAGGCAAGCACCAATCCAGCTCCGGCTCTTATGTCACTGGCCATCACCGACGCACCCGACAGTACTTCCACACCAATGACCGTCGCCTCATCACCCACGGTTCTGATTTCTGCTCCGAGACGGGCCAGTTCAGCTACATGCAGGAAACGATCTTCAAATACAGCTTCACGTATGACACTGGTACCATCGGCAAGACACGCCAGCGCCATGATGGAAGCCTGCAGATCGGTCGGGAAACCGGGATAGGGATATGTTACGACAGAAACGGCCCGGGGACGTTCAGCGAGTGATGCTGTGATGGTATCGGACGATGAGGTGATTTCGACTCCCATCTCCGCCAGCTTCGACAGGACAAGTTCCAGATCCGCTGGTCTGATTCCCCTGACCGTAACACGTCCACCCGTGATCGCGCCGGCAATCAGGAAAGTTGCTGTCTCGAGCCGGTCCGGCATCACAGAATGATCCAGAGGCCGCAGAGATGTAACTCCCTCTATGGTCATCTCGGTGCCGCCCGCTCCGCTGATCGCTGCGCCGGCAGCATTCAGTGCGTTTGCAAGGTCCTCCACTTCCGGATCACAGGCCGCGTTGACGATCGTGGTAGTACCTTCAGCAAGGACTGCACCCATGATCACATTTTCCGTTCCCGTATGGCTCGGCCGATCGAAGAAGATGGTTGTGCCCCGCAGGGGAGAAGCCTCAGCCATCATGTATCCGCTCTCATCCGTTATCCCGGCACCCATCGCCTCGAATGCACGACGGTGCAAGTCCACCGGACGCAGCCCGATTGCGCATCCTCCCGGAAGGCTGATCTTCGCCTTACCGAGCCGACCGAGCAGTGGTCCCATAACCATGAATGATGCGCGCATCTGCTGCATGAGCTCATATGGTGCTTCAAAACTGTTCAGCCTGCCTGCGTCGAGCAGCACCGTAGAAGAATCCAGGTCGAAATCGACCTTGACTCCCAGGTGCTCGAGAACCTTCAGGCAGGTATGAATATCTTTCAGGTCGGGAACATTCCTGATTGTAGTGACCCCCTCCTCCACCAGGAGGGCTGCTATCAGAACGGGCAGTGCAGAGTTTTTTGCCCCGCGGACTTCAACCTCGCCGTCGAGTCTGCTCCCCCCCCTTATCCTGTATAAGTCCATCAGCCCAATCCCAGGGGTTGCCTGGCTATCAGGTATCTCGGCCTGCCCGACAGATCTGGTGCAACTCTTATGTCAGAAAGCCCTGCGGAGCGTGCCAGTGACATAATCGGATCGCCCTGATTCTCGCCGATCTCCATGGCCAGAAGCCCGCCCGGTTTGATGCGCATCGAAGCTCCGTCGAAGAGAGAGCGTATTACATCGAGCCCCTCCTCTCCGGCAACCAGAGCTGCACGTGGTTCATGCTCTCTTATCTCCGGTGCCAGCTCTTCCCACTCCTGCTCTTTTACATATGGCGGATTGCTGATGAGGAGATCGAGGGGCGGCATGTTGCGCCAGAAATCGAGCCTGGTCACATCGGCCTCGAACCACTGGATGTTCCTGATATCGTAGCGATCGGCGTTCTCCTGAGCCAGTTCGAGTGCGGCCGGACTGGCATCGGCGGCCAGCACCGTCCAGGCGGGACATTCTATTGCCAGTGAAAGCGCTATCGGCCCGCATCCGGTTCCGGCATCGAGGACGATGGCCTGCTGGTTCGATCCCATCAACTGCAGTACAACCTCGACAAGGCCTTCGGTTTCTGGGCGGGGGATCAGAGCCCGCCGGTCCACCTTCAGTGTCAGGAGTCGAAAGGCGGCTTCGCCTGTGATGTACTGTAAGGGCTCTCCTTCGAGACGTCTCTGGACGATACTCTCAAGCTTTTCGATTTCTTCGAGGCTGAGGTCCCGATCTTCTCCGTAGAGGGCATGTCTCTGCTTTATATCCAGTGTAGCGCTTACCAACCCTTCTGCTTCGGTCTGGGGCGCTTCCATCCCGGCCTCGGCGAGTCGCTCAGCTACTTCCTCCAGCCGATATCGTAGAGCTGTTGATACAACGGCCGTCATTCAGTACTCCGTTCACCTGCCAGCTCTTCACTGCCCCGAGCTGCCAGCCTTACAGCATCGATCACCTTTCCCAGATCCCCGTCTACTATCTCCTGCAGATTGTAGAGGGTCAGCTTGATGCGGTGATCGGTCACCCTGTTCTGGGGGAAATTGTATGTCCTGATCTTGGCCGAACGATCCCCGCCGGCGACCATATTCCGTCTCTCAGCAGCCTCTTCGGCGGCCTGTTCTTCACGTGCTCTCTCGAGCAGACGCGAACGGAGTATTTTCAACGCTTTCGCTTTGTTCTTGTGCTGGCTCTTCTCATCCTGACAACTGACTACCAGCCCGGTGGGAATATGAGTTATCCGAACCGCCGAATCGGTTGTGTTGACGCTCTGGCCGCCCGGCCCGGATGAGCGGAAGACGTCTATACGAAGTTCCTCAGGATCAAGGTCGACATCCACCTCCTCAGCCTCCGGCAATACGACGACTGAGGCAGCCGAGGTATGCAGCCTCCCCTGTGTCTCTGTTTCGGGTACTCTCTGAACCCTGTGCACGCCGCTCTCGTACCGGAGCTTGCCGTAAACGTCCTCTCCGGTGATCAGGAAGATGACCTCTTTGAAGCCTCCGAGATCGGAAGGGCTGTTGCTCATCACCTCTACCTTCCAGCCCTCTTTTTCGGAATATTTTGAATACATGCGAAAGAGATCGGCTGCGAAGAGAGAAGCTTCCTCGCCACCGGAGCCGGCACGGATCTCCATAATCGTGTTTCTGGAATCGTCGGGATCACTCGGAATCAGCAGGTTGTTGAGACTGCGCTGCAGCTGTTCCCTGAGTTCTTCCTTCTCGTCTATCTCCGCTTTTGCCAGATCTATCAGTTCCGCATCGTCACCCTCGTCGACGATTTCGAGGGCTTCCTCGATTGCAGTCGTTATTTCTTCCAGCTGTGTCCATTCCCCGACGATCTTTTCGACCAGATTGTTCTCTCTGGCCAGCGACTTGAAGCGATTCGAATCTGAGATTACCTGCGGATCGGAAAGCAGAGCATACAGCTCCTCCAACCTTTTCCTGGCTTCTGTCAGATTCATAAACAGCATGCCCGCACCTTACCCGAGTGTCATGTCACGTAGCGAATGCCACGGTTGTTGCGTGACAGGGCACTAAACACTATTGCCCCGAACCGGGCGTCATTTACCGGCCTTCTTGTCCTTCCCTTTCAGGGATGCATCAGCCTTGGCATAACGCCTGCGGAATCGTTCCACCCTTCCCGCTGTGTCCACCAGTTTCTGCTTCCCGGTGTAGAAGGGATGGCACTCCGAGCAGATCTCCAGTTCTATCTTGGGTGCCGTCGACCTGGTTGTGAAGGTGTTTCCGCAGACACAGCGGACTGTGATTTCATTGTATTCAGGATGAATGTCAGGTTTCATAGTCTCAAAGCCAAAGTAATCTGTTTATGTTCCCTACTGGTTCATTGTATCGAGAAACTCGTCGTTCGTCTTCGCGTGAGCCATCTTCTCGATAAGGAATTCCATCCCCTCGACGGGGTTCATCTCATTCAGGAATTTACGGAGTATCCAGACTCTGCTCAATTCCTTCTCGGAGAGGAGCAGCTCCTCTTTCCGAGTGCCTGACCTGTTTATGTCGATGGCAGGCCAGATCCTTCTGTCTGCCAGACGACGGTCGAGCACCAGCTCCATATTACCGGTTCCCTTGAACTCTTCGAATATCACCTCATCCATCCTGGAACCGGTTTCTACAAGTGCCGTTCCCATGATTGTCAGGCTGCCGCCGTCCTCGATGTTACGGGCGGCACCAAAGAACCTCTTCGGTCTTTGAAGCGCATTGGCGTCAACACCACCGCTGAGGATTTTGCCGGAGTGGGGAACGACCGTATTGTGCGCGCGTGCCAGACGGGTGATCGAATCGAGAAGAATCAGAACATCCTTGCCGTGCTCTACCAGTCTCTTCGCTTTTTCCAGTACCATGTCGGCCACCACGACATGGCGTTCTGCAGGTTCATCGAATGTACTGCTGACCACCTCACCGTGGACGGATCTCTCCATATCCGTGACCTCTTCAGGCCGTTCGTCTATTAGAAGGATCATGATGACTACATCGGGGTGGTTTTCGGCTATTGAATTGGCGATCTGCTGGAGAAGAACTGTTTTCCCGGCACGGGGAGGCGATGTGATCAGACCCCTCTGGCCCATTCCGATCGGTGCCAGCAGGTCTATGATCCTCATTGAGATATTGCCGTCCTTGTTCTCCAGCCGGAACCTGCTCTCAGGGTAAAGAGGCGTCAGGTTGTCGAAGAGAGTGCGATGACGGATATCTTCGGCGTCACCGGCATTGATTGCCTCAACCCGCAGAAGGGCGAAGAAACGCTCGCTCTCCTTGGGAGGTCGGACCTGTCCCGCAACCGTATCACCGGTCATGAGACCGAATCGCTTTATCTGACTTGGTGATACATATATATCGTCCGGTCCGGGAAGATAATTATACGAAGCTGATCTGAGGAAACCGTAACCATCGGGAAGTATCTCCAGAACGCCTTCTGCAAATATATTTCCATTTTTCTGAGTCTCTGCTTCCAGGATCCTGAAGATCAGATCCTGTTTTCTCATGTTTGAGACTCCTCCGATTTCCAGGGTGGTGGCAAGATCAATAAGTTCGTTGATGCTCATTGCCTTGAGCCCTTGAATGTCCATTAGTGATCCTTTTCGGGTTTGCTGCTGGAGAATCAACCTCCGGGAGGGATTGCACCTGTACCGATACCAGATATTATCTATTCAGGGTATCCGGACATGTACAAATATTTACGTATTAAAGGGTATCAGTTATCATGCCTTGGAGAAAGTGATCGGGAATTCAGGCCGGGCCGAAGAAATATCCGGGTTTCCCATGGCTCCGGTATCCTGCTTAACTCGCTCGAAGGATAGGATTCACCTGCCTCATGTCAAGAATTAAATCATCAGAGGATATCCACGGCATCCACATCGACCGTGAGCATGAGACCGCTTCTCTTCATTTCCATCACTCTGGAAATCTCCACACAGCCTCTCATCGTGGCCGAGGACTTCCCTCGCAGGAAGATATGAACCCGGTACCAGCGATTGAGACGATAGAGGGGAGCCGGGGCCGGACCGAGCACCTCCACGGCCTCCGGTGAGACTTCTCTCAGTCTTGCGGCGGCTTCCCTGCTCTGTTTCAGCAGGTCGTCCTCCCTGCGACCTCGCAGCAGGATCCTGACGATACGGCCGAAGGGAGGGTATCCCAGGGCTTTCCGCGACTTCAGCTCTTCAGACATGAAGGTTGAGAAATCTCCCCTGGCTGCGGCCGAAACTCCCAGGTTATCCTCCGAATAAGTCTGGATGATCACCTCTCCCTGCAGCTCACCCCTGCCCGCCCGGCCTGCAACCTGGGTAAGAAGCTGAAAGGTCCTCTCATTGGCTCTGAAATCGGGGAAGTGGAGTGCGGCATCGGCGGAGATGACTCCAACAAGTGTTACCCCGGGGAAATGGAAACCTTTGGCCACCATCTGGGTGCCAAGGAGGATATCGCCCTCTCCCCCGGCAAATGCCCTGTAAATGCTCTCGTGGCTTCCCCGCTTCCTGGTTGAGTCAGAATCCATCCTGAAGACTGCGGCCCCGGGATAGCGTTCGATCAGAGCTGTCTCGACCCTCTGCGTTCCAAGCCCCTGATATCTGAGGTGCCTGCTGTTGCATTCGGGACAGCTGACCGGCGGCTGACGCACCTCGCCGCAGTAGTGACATCGCAGATGTCCCTCCAGCCTGTGGTATGTCATGGCCACGCTGCAGCTGGAGCACTCCTGGGCATATCCGCAGCTTCTGCATGTCAGGGCCGGACTGAAACCACGCCTGTTGAGGAAGAGAATCGATTGTTCATTCCTTTCGAGTCTGACCTGCAGCGCATCCTCCAGTACCCGGCTGAATATGGTGCCGCCTCCCGATGCGGCAGCATGTTCGGGGGGAGTACCGCCACTCTCTCGTTCCCACGGTTTCGGTTCACGAGACATGTCTACGAGCTGGATCCGGGGAGGAGGGCTTCTGCTTATCCTATCCTTCATTTCGAGCAGGAGGTACTTCCCCTCAAGGGCATTGTGGTACGATTCCGCGCTTGGAGTTGCAGAACCGAGTACGCAGACGGCATTGCACAGCCTTGCCCGGAAGACAGCTACATCGCGTGCATGGTATCTGGGGGCCGGTTCTGACTGCTTGTATGAAGGTTCATGCTCCTCGTCCACTACGATCACTCCCAGATCAGCCACAGGTGCAAGCACGGCAGATCGCGGACCGATGACCACTCTGGCTTCACCTGATCTGACTCTGCTCCACTGGGAGTACCGTTCACTTGCCTTCAGCCGGCTGTGGAAGAGTGCGACTTTCGAACCGAATCTGGACAGGAAGATCGAGATCATCTGGGGAGTTATCGATATCTCCGGCACCAGTACTATTGTTCCTCTCTCCTCCTGCAGAGCCTCTGCTGCCAGCGATTCATAAACCGCTGTCTTGCCGCTGTCCGTAATGCCGTGGAGCAGGACCGTCAGATACTCCCTTTTCGCCAGGGCTTCACGAAGGGGCTTGAGAACCTCCTTCTGCCTCTGATTCAGCTCGAATTGCTGGATACCCGGATGATCATCGGTCATACTATCCAGCGCGACAGATTCCCCCTTCTTTCCGGATACCCTCCTGTGGGGGACCGATGCCTGGAGGGCTTCACCCCAGCCGCACATATAGTAATCGGCCATCCAGCGGGTGACTTTGATCATATCGGGGGGAAAAAGCGATTCGGGATCGAGCACCTTCATAACATCTTTCAGGTCATCGGGTGCATCTTCCTGCCTGGTAGAAGAAATCTGAACGGCATAACCTGCAAGTGTCCGCCTGCCGAAGGGAACCAGCAGCTTCGAACCGACAACTACACAGGAGGAGAGCCGATCGGGAATCCTGTATGTGAATGTCTGCCTGAGCGGAACCGGCAGGGCTACCTGGACGTAGGTAGAGTTCACAGGCAGGGTGGAATATTCAGAATCGGCGGAATGGTTTCTGGTGGATATGTCAATCTTCGTTCTGCTACACCCTCCCGGGTGACAAGCAGGTGAAGCACCATACCGGGAGGTCCGAGATCCGTTAGTTCCTCCCCGTTCAGGATCAATCTCATGCCGCGGTTCTTGCCCAGACGCAGCTCAAGGGTATCGGCGAATGCCAGCTCCAGGGTATTGCCGATCGGAACAATCCGGCTGACGGTCAACCGGCCGTCCACCCTTGCCTCCATCCATGTCTCCTCCAGAGCTTCAGCTGTCAGAAGGTGCACCTCCAGCTGCTGCTCAACGGGGGGAGGAGGAGGTTGCCGAACAGGCACGATCTCTTCCTCATCCTCTGCAGCCGGCTGCTGCGGGGTATATTCCCTTCCGGTACCCGGCGTCGCCCGTTCGGTTGCTGAAGGACCCTCACCCTGTTCAATACTGCCGGTAAAATGAACTGCAAGATAGACAATCGCTGCGAAGGCGACGATGACGGCTGCGGCCAGCATCATACCCGATCGTTTCGACAATTCACTCTTAGGTTTAAAATCTTCCCTGGATTCGGAGACCTCCCGTTCAATATCGTTCGTGTTTGCAGCGCCGGTCTGCTGACGTTTGCCCTCCCGATCCTTCATCGATCCACGTACTTTTTCGAGGCGATCGGACTGATCCTTCAGGAAAGCCTCGAAACGCTGCATGGCTTCCCCCGGATCGAGACCCAGGTAGGAGGCATATGTCTTCAGAAATGCCCTCATGTAAGGTTCAGGAAGCAGTGCGATGTTGCCCGCCTCGAGAGCTTTCAGGTAATGTTCGTCGATACGGGTCTGTGCAGATACCTGTTTTACAGACAGACCACGGCTCATACGCCTCTCTCTGATCCAGGCGCCGTAGCTCTGAACGGTTTCTTCATTCATCTATCTGTCCTGTAACTTCGGCTTATCCCGGCCCCTGCAGGGCTGGGCCCCAACCATACCGAAGGATCGTAACCGCGCTCCAGCATCAACCTCTGCAGTAATCTTAGTGCCCTGTCACGCAACAACCGTGGCATTAAAGTAACACCCTTCGATCCTTTCCACCAGCAACGCCACGCGTGCCTGTATTCCGTAAGAACCTGCCTTGTCCATCGGTTCGCCTGACGCTGCATACCGGCGCGGGGAACCAGATGCCAGGATCAGCTCAGAATGCATGCTGAATGGTAAAATACAGTCCGCCGGGATCGAGCCTGTATTCACTCCACTTCTTCTCAGCAGGAGACTTGTTCAGACGCCACCCATAACCGATCTGAGCCGGTCCCAGAGGAGTGTTCAGGTAGATGCCGAATCCGGTGGAGAGGGCCAGGTTGAAACCCCTGCCCATCTCCTCAACCGTTTCCCACACGTTCCCGGCATCTACAAACAGGACCAGTCCAAAGGGTCCAAAATGTCCAGAGCGACGCAGTTCGGCATTTATCAGGGCCAGAGCCTGTCCTCCCCTGGGCAGGTATATCGTTTCTCCTGAAATCGTATCCACATATGCACTCACCGGGCCCAGCTGTCGTTCCTGGTACCCTCTGACCGAATAGGCACCCCCCGCGAAGAATCTGTCAAAGATCGGCACCTCGGCCAGGTTATTGCCCGGGTATGCAAAACCGAATCTCAGACGCGTTGCGAGCACCGTTCTGGAACCCTGCAACCGGTATCTGGACCAGCTGAAGGTCGCAACGCTGTAAGCCGGCCCACCCAGCCCCAGCATGCCATATCCGTCAAGGCCGGCACGGAGGAAGCTGCCCCGGGTAGGCGAGAGAATATTATCTCTGTTGTCCCTTTCAATCATCGCGTTGACGCCACGCAGGTTCTCCCTGCTGGTGAAATCGATAACCCGGATCTTCTCTTCGGTGACAACTCTTCTGAAAGCGAAATTGATCCAACCACGCGAGCGGACTGTAAATTCCTTGGACAGTCCGATCTCGGCCGCGAACTCCCGTACATTGTGCGATTCATAAGACTGGGGACGCAGGCCGAAATAGACATTCAGAGGAGTGCGGTTACCGAAGAACCACGGTTCCAGGTACCTGACTCCCAGTTCACTTTCAACAGGCTCCCATGCTGTAACCACCCTGAAGTCGAAGTTCCCGGACAACTCAATTGCTCGACCGGTTCCAAATACGTTCCTGTGCCCCCACTGTGCAGAAGTCCTCAACCTGAGGTTGATCTGGCCTCGCTCGTCTCCGGCAAGCCCGACCCCGGCTCCCACATAGCGAGTGGGCCTTTCATTGACCGTTACCAGAACCACTGCAGTCGTTGAATCGGGAGAGACATCACCCACCGTTACACTGACCGCCCTGAATATTCCAGTGGCATAAAGACGCCGCTGGCTCTCTCTGCGCTCCTCCTCAGTGAGAAGGTCACCCGGATCGAGAGTTACCTCTCTGGTCACCACGAATCTCTTGCTGGTTCTGTTCCCCTCCACCCTCACGTCTTCAACCCGCACCACCGGCCCCTCCTGAATTCTGTAGATAATCGGAGCGGCGCCGGATAATGAGTCGCGCCTGCCTACAACAGGAGTCACCCT
>VAPB010184763.1_pt1 | contig 15963 bp, 29 predicted proteins | sample 3395101 | NCBI WGS metagenome assembly VAPB01 (sample SAMN08290433, study PRJNA428436) | hydrothermal vent metagenome | isolation source: Deep-sea hydrothermal vent chimney | place: Indian Ocean: Southwest Indian Ridge | reverse complement strand
GGAGGAATTTCGGTCAACCTCATCCCGAGGGCTACAGGAAAGCCCTTAGGATAATGAAACTCGCTGAAAGATTCCGCATGCCTGTAATTACCTTTATCGACACGTCGGGTGCCTATCCGGGCATTGGGGCTGAAGAAAGAGGTCAGGCAGAGGCAATCGCTACAAACCTCTTTGAAATGTCTATCTTACAAACTCCTGTAGTATGTATTGTTATCGGAGAAGGGGGCAGCGGAGGGGCACTTGCACTTGCCATTGGAGACCGGGTTCTTATGCTTGAACACTCAATCTACTCGGTAATCTCACCAGAAGGATGTGCGGCTATTTTATGGAAAAAGAATAATTCTGAGGTTGGTCAGGAAGAATATGCAAAAGCATCTGAGGCACTAAAATTGACTGCCCAGGATTTGTATGACCTTGAGGTAATAGATGAAATTATTTCCGAGCCAATCGGCGGAGCCCACAGAAATCCGCGGGAGGCTGCTGCCTCAATTGAAAAAGCACTGAAAAAACATCTTTCAGAAATCATGGACAAGCCCGTAGATATACTCCTTGAAGATCGATACAGAAAGTTCAGGCTGATGGGAGCAATAAAAGAAGAAGAAAGTTGAAAAAAAGGGGCGTCCCGTAGTCGGTACACCCTTTTTTTAACAGCTTTTCAGGGGATTTCAGCTTTTTTCTTTCTTCTCTTCTTTCTTCTTTTTCTTTTCTTCCTTTTTCTCTCTCAGCGCTTCATAGTCAACAAACTCCAGAACTGCCATAGAAGAATTGTCTCCCAGACGAACTCTGGTTTTTACAATACGGAGATAACCGCTATTTCTGCCCTCAAGTTTAGGTGCTATTACATTAAAGAGTTTCGTTATTATATTTTTATTGGGAATATATGAAAGCGCTAATCTTCTTGAATGCAGATTCGCTTTTTTACCAAGAGTAATTATACGTTCGGCTAACTTTTTTGCTTCTTTTGCCTTTGCTACTGTGGTTTCTATCTTTAGATGTTCAAACAAAGACGTAACAAGCCCCCTTAAGAGGGCCTTCCTCTGATTTGTATTTCTACCAAATCCCCTGCCTGCTACTCTATGACGCATTTTCCTCTGTCAATTTTTTGGAAGCTGCTTCCTCTAACACAGCCATATCTATTTTCATGTTGAAATATAAGCCCATTGATACCAGGATTTCTTTTATTTCGTTTAAAGACTTTCTCCCGAAGTTTTTAGTCCTGAGCATCTCCTGCTCTGTCTTCTGAACAAGATCAGCAATTGTGCGAATATTTGCATTTTTCAGACAATTAGAAGAGCGGACAGAAAGCTCGAGTTCATCAACAGTCTTAAGGAGATTTTCATTGAAAATAAAAGGGTCCTCCTCGTCTTCTTCCTCTACTTTTTCAACAACCTCTTCTTCTTTAACAGGCTCCTCATCCAAAAGAAACAGCGAGAGATGCCCTTTGAGGATACCGGCAGCCTGGGAAAGTGCACGTTGCGGTGTAATACTTCCATCAGTCCATATCTCCAGGATAAGCCTGTCATAATCTGTTGAACGACCTACTCTTGCTCCTTCTACCCAAAAGTTAACTTTTTTTACAGGAGTAAAAACTGAATCTACAGCAATAACATCCACCGGCTGATCTTCCAGTTTGTTCCTTTCAGAAGGAACATATCCTTTACCCTTTTTAAGCGTTAGCTCCATTTTAAAATTAACATCTTTTTCCAGTGTAGCAATGTGTTGTTCCGGGGCGAGAATCTCTACCTGTGAACCCATTATAATATCTTTTCCTTTAACCTCTCCAGGACCTTTAGCTTTAATTGAAACAACCTTTGAAGTATCAGCATGCAATTTAAAGCGAAGTTGCTTCACATTCAGCACAATATCCCCTACGTCCTCTTTTACCCCTGTTACAGTGGAAAATTCATGCAGTACACCTGGAATCCTAATGGACGTAACGGCAGCGCCTTCTATAGACGAGAGTAACACCCTTCTTAGTGAATTACCAATGGTTATACCAAAACCTTTTTCAAAAGCCTCAACGTAAAGTTTCCCGTAAGTGTTTGTTAGGCTCTCAGAATCAAAATAAACCTTTTCAGGTATTTGAAATCCTTTCTTCTTCAGATCCATTAAGTCTCCTTCTGCATAAATACTGATTACACAGATTAATTAGTTATTGGAGTATTGGAGAATTGGAGTACTGGATTATTGGTAATAAATCCGTTTTCCAATACTCCATTCCTCTCTACGAGTCATCGACCATTACTCCAATGTTTGCCTGAGTCATCTGTGAAATCATCTATATTGTTATTTTGAATATAATTCAATTATAAACTGCTCTTGAACAGGCAATGCAATCTCTTCTCTTACAGGTAAATGAAGAATTTTGCCTTTGAGGTTGTTTGCATCCATCTCAACCCATTGCGGAATCCCTCGATGTTCAGCCTTAGAAACACTCTCCTGTATAATATTAAGTTTACTGCTCGATTCCTTGGGACTTATAATATCCCCTACTTTAACCAGATAAGAAGGAATTGTTACTCTTCTGCCATTTACAGTAAAGTGTCTATGTGTTACAAGCTGTCTTGCCTGCCTTATATTTGAAGCAAAACCAAGACGATAGACTACGTTATCAAGTCTGCGTTCCAGCAATTGAAGAAGATTGCTTCCGGTAACCCCCTTCATCTTTTCAGCCAGGTAAAAATACCTTTTAAATTGTCTCTCGAGAACGCCATAAATCATCCTGACCTTTTGTTTCTCTTTAAGCTGCATCCCATAGTCTGAAAGTTTTCTTCTTCTTCTCTGTCCGTGTAGGCCGGGCGCATATTTTCTCCTCTCAACAGCACACTTATCGGTATAACATCTATCCCCTTTTAAGAAAAGTTTCTCGGTTTCCCTCCTGCACAGCTTGCACAATGCTTCTGTATATCTCGCCACCCTTACACCCTCCTTCTTTTAGGAGGCTTGCAGCCATTGTGCGGGACAGGAGTTACATCTTTTATAAGACTTATCTCAAGCCCTGCTGCCTGAAGCGCCCTGATGGCAGATTCTCTTCCTGCACCTGGTCCTTTTACAAAAACATCTATCTGTCGCATTCCAAAATCCCGGGCTTTTTTGGCAGCTACACTCGCTGCTATTTGTGCAGCATACGGTGTACTTTTTCTTGAGCCCTTAAAGCCCTGCGAGCCTGCTGAAGACCAAGTAATCACATTTCCTTTTTGGTCAGTAATGGTAATTATGGTATTATTAAAAGTTGCCTGAATATATGCTGCCCCTGCAGGTACTATTTTTTTTTCTTTTTTACCACCCTTTTTTCTCTGAGCCATTATGTCTTCTTCTTTCTAAGAGCAATAGATTTTTTGGGTCCTTTACGCGTACGAGAATTTGTCTTTGTTCTCTGACCCCGTACCGGCAACCCCAGTCTATGTCTACTTCCTCTATAAGAACCTATTTCAATAAGTCTTTTTATGTTCATAGAGGTATCACGTCTCAGATCACCCTCAACCTTATAATCTTTGTCAATAACAGTCCTTATTTTTAAGCCTTCCTCATCACTCAGGTTTTTAACTCTTTTGTTGGGGTCTACACCTACAGCCTCCAGTATCTTTTGTGAAGAAGTGAGTCCTATACCAAAAATCCTTGTAAGACCTATTTCAACCCTCTCGTTTTTGGGTAAATCAACACCTGCAATTCTCATGTTTTCTCTTCTACCTTATCCTTGTCTTTGTTTGTGTCTGGGGTTACTGCATATAACCCTGACGACGCCTTTTCTTTTTACAATCTTACATTTTGCACATATCGGTTTTACTGATGAACGCACTTTCATATCTTCTCCAAACTACGGAAAGGCCCCGATACTTCGGGATTATTTCTCACTTCTCACTTTCAACCAATTACTTAAATCTATACGTTATCCTGCCCTTAGTGAGGTCATAAGGAGAAAGTTCTACAGTAACTTTATCTCCGGGCAATATTTTAATAAAATGCATACGCATTTTGCCGGAGACATATGCCAGTATCCTCTGCCCATTTTCCAGTTCAACTCGAAACATTGCATTCGGCAGATTCTCCAAAATCGTTCCCTGAACTTCTATTGCATCTTCTTTAGGCATTCCAAACTATTGATTATATTTACTTTTTATAATTTAGTCAAGGCCTTGGGGCCATTTGATGTAATTGCTACTGTATGCTCAAAATGAGCTGATAGACTTTTATCTTTAGTCACAGCTGTCCACCCATCATCTAAGATGTCTACTTCCCACCCGCCGACATTCACCATCGGTTCAATAGCTAAAGTCATCCCTTCCATAAGTTCAGGGCCTTCCCCCGGCTTGCCGAAATTAGGGAGTTGCGGGTCTTCATGAAGCTCTCTGCCTATACCATGACCCACAAAATTTCTTACCACTGAAAAACCCTCCACCTCAACATGACTCTGAATAGCATGAGATATGTCAAAAAGCCTATTTCCTGCAACTGTATTTTTTATCCCCTTATAAAGAGCCTCTTCTGTAATTGCAAGTAATTTTCTTGCTGTATCGTTCACCTTGCCGACAGGTAAAGTCACGGCTGCATCTCCATAAAACCCCATATAATATACCCCTAGGTCAAGACTCACTATATCACCATTCTTTAATTTTTTCGTTGAAGGAAGTCCATGAACAACCTGTTCATTTACTGAGGTACAGAGGCTTGCCGGATAACCCCTGTAACCTTTAAAGGCAGGAGTTGCTTTTTTAGAGATAATAAAGTCTTCTGCAAACCTGTCAAGCTCCCTCGTCGTAATACCATGAACTATTCTCTTCTTTATACCATCCAGTGCCTCTGCAACAATCCTGCATGCCTCGGCTATTCTCTTAATCTCATCTTGTGACTTAAGAATTATCAATGAAGTCCAAAGTACAAAATCCAAAATAAACTAAAACCTTAATTTTGCATTTATGATTTTAGCCTCTTCTTCCTCGAATTCTGCCTTTTTTAAGAAATCCCTCATATGAACGTGTTATCAGATGAGACTCAATTTGTGAAACAGTGTCAAGGGCAACGCCTACAACTATAAGAAGGGCTGTTCCTCCGAAATAAAAAGGCGCATCAAAATAAATTCTGAGAATATCCGGCAGTATACATACTACTGACAGATATATTGCCCCAACAAAGGTAATTCTCGCAAGCACCTTATATATATATTCAGATGTCTTTTGCCCGGGCCTTACACCTGGAATAAATCCTCCATATTTTTTTAGATTGTCTGCTATGTCTACCGGGTTGAAGATTATGGCTGTATAGAAATAGCAGAAAAAGAAAATCATCGCAACATAGATTAACGTATAAAGTACTGTCCCTGGAGCAAGTCTGCCTGCCATATCTTGAACCCATGGTATCTCTATAAAACCGGCAATAGTGGCAGGGAACATTATCACTGATGACGCAAATATTGGGGGTATAACGCCTGCTGTATTTACCTTAAGCGGCAGATGTGTACTTTGTCCTCCATATACTTTTCTACCTACTACCCGCTTGGCATATTGAACGGGTATTTTCCTCTGTCCTCTCTCCATAAAAACAATCACTCCCACTACGGCTACCATTACAACTATCATGACTATCAACATAAAAATCTCTATGCCTTCGGTCTGGACTTTTATTATTGTCTTTATAATTGCTTCCGGAACTCTCGCAACTATCCCTGCAAAAATTATAAGAGATATACCATTGCCAATGCCACGCTCCGTTATTTGCTCTCCAAGCCACATTATAAAGGCAGTCCCTGAAGTTAAAGTAATCATGGTCATAATCCTGAATGACCATCCCGGATTTTGCACAAATGTTCCATCCTGCATGCCTTCAATACCAACCGCAATAATAAAAGACTGGATTATACTTATTATTACGGTTCCATACCTTGTATATTGAATAATTTTCTTTCTTCCTCTTTCACCTTCTTTGGCGAGCCTCCCCAGGTGAGGAATAACAACGGTAAGAAGCTGCAGAATAATTGAGGCACTTATGTATGGCATTATACCGAGAGCAAAAATAGTCACTCTGGACAGTGCCCCTCCGGAAAACATGTCAAAAAAGTCCATAAGTGGTCCGGCTGACCTATGAAGAACTTCACTTAATCTTTCGCCGTCAATACCAGGGGTAGGGACATGGGCACCTATTCTATAAACAGCCAGGAGGGCTAGGGTAAATAATACCCTGCCTTTGAGCTCCGCAATTTTGAAGATGTTCTGAAAATTGGCAAGAATACTCATCTGAAAAATTCGAAATGTTCGCCTCTGCGAACCTGCCTGTCCGGCAGGCAGGTCCGCCTGAGGCTGGATAAAATTAAGGGGTTTTTTATTTTAATTAAAAAGAATTTATCCACAATTTAGATTGCAAATTACTATGTAATTTGGAGCTTTGATTTTTATTTTTTGCATTTCAGTCCTATATTACTTCTATTTTTCCGCCGGCTTTTATTATTTTTTCTTTCGCGGAAGAACTAAAGGCATGGGCCTTTACAGTAAGAGGTTTTTTTATTTCTCCATCTCCTAAAACCTTAATCCCATCCTTGATATCCTTTATAAGTCCTTTTTCAATAAGAACCTCTGGCGTTACCTCAGAATCTGAAAGCCTGTCTAATGCTGCAAGATTTACAATTCCATATTGTTTTCTAAAAATATTTGTAAATCCTCGCTTAGGCAATCTTCGGTGTAAAGGCATCTGTCCGCCTTCAAATCCAATCCTGGTCCCTCCCCCAGACCTTGACTTCTGACCCTTATGCCCCCTGCAAGACGTTTTCCCATGGCCTGAGCCTGAACCTCTGCCTACCCTTTTATTCTTCTTTTTACTCCCTGGTATCGGTGACAAATCCGACAATTTCATTTATTCCTCCGCCTCATTAATTCCCTTTTTTCTTTATTTCTTGCTTTTAGCAGTTTCCCCTTCTACCTTTATTACTTCGACCATGTGAGATATCTTATGGATCATTCCCGTTATCGATGGGGTATCCTTTTGCACAACACTATGATTGAGCTTTCTCAAACCCAATGCCCGGAGGATTCTCCTGTGTTTCTCGTTCCTACCTATAAAGCTTCTCTTTAGAGTTATCCTGAGCATTTTCATTGTTCAGTTCCTGCTGCTTCTTCCGCCTTACCCGTCCTTTTCATAATGCTTTCTGCGTCTTTAAGTTTAGTTAAACCATCCAGCGTTGCCCCTATTGTGTTAAATGGATTGTGTGTACCCAGAGACTTGGCAATAATATTATTTATTCCGACAACTTCCATTATTGCTCTTACAGCACCTCCTGCAATAAGACCGGTTCCCTCTCGTGCAGGCTTCATAACTATCCTCCCCGAGCCGAATCTGCCGATTATTTCATGGGGAATTGAACCATCTTTCAGGGGAATTTTTACAAGTTTTCTTTTTGCCTGTTCAATAGCCTTTCTTATAGCTTCAGGCACCTCATTTGCTTTACCCTTGCCAGCACCCACGTGACCATTACCATCGCCTACCACAACAAGGGCGCTAAAAGAAAAACGCCTTCCACCTTTAACAACCTTGGCAACTCTATTTATATACACGACTTTATCTTGCAGATTAAGGCCTTCCGGGTCTATTCTTCCCACACAACCTCCTTCTCGAATTGATAAATGATAATTGATAATTGAACATTAGAATTCTAAACCTCTTTCTCTTGCAGCATCTGCAAGTGCTTTAACCCTTCCGTGATAAGCGTAACCCCCCTTATCAAACGCCACTCTTTTGATTTCTTTATCTTTAGCCCTTTTGGCAACTAACGCCCCTACTTTCTTCGCGGCTTCAATATTGCCTCCTGTATCAAGCTTACCCTTGAGTCCTTTATCTACACTGGCAGAAGATACAAGAGTATTGCCAGAGGAATCGTCTATTATCTGGGCATATATATGTTTAAGGCTTCTAAACACATTAAGCCTCGGCCTTTCGGGTGTACCGTAAATTTTCTTTCTTGTCCTTCTATGCCGTCTTTGTCTAGCCTCTTCTTTATTACCCTTCAAAACTTCTCCTTCTATTTACCCTTTTTGAAAGCCCCGACCTTCTGAGGCGGGGAAGCTATAAAGATAAATGTTCTTTCCTTTGGAAAAGGCAGGTTCAAACCTGCCTGTCGCCTACCTGCCGGCAGGCAAGGCAGACAGGGCTCCACCCTTTCTAACGGGGTTTGCTATTTTTTGCCAGCCTTACCAGCCTTGAGTTTAATTTTTTCTCCAGCGTATTGAATGCCCTTCTTCTTGTATACATCAGGCGGTCTCAATACCCTGATATTTGCTGCAACCTGACCGAGCAACTGTTTATCAATACCTCTAAGGGTTATCTTTGTCTGCTTATCTACCTCAGCGGTTATGCCCTCAGGAAGCAGGAACTCAACAGGATGGGAGTACCCGAGAGTAAAAATTATTTTCTTGCCTTGAACTTGAGCTCTATATCCTACTCCTGAAATCTCAAGGACCCTCTGGTATCCCTCACTCACACCCGTAATTATGTTTGAAATAATATTCCTTGTCAGACCGTGCAATGCCTTTAATTGCTTTGTATCAGAAGGCCTTTCTACTATCAGGCTTCCATCCTGAAGAGACACCTTCATCTCAGACGGAAAACCCCACTTAAGTTCACCTTTTGACCCTTTAGCAATAATAAGATTGCCTTGTATTTTAACATCCAAACCTTTAGGTAAATTTATTGGTTGTTTTCCAATCCTCGACATCTTAACTCCAAAATTGACAATTGACAATTGACAATTGATAATTGATGTTGTATTGATTTCCTACCAGATATAACACAATACCTCTCCACCTATCCCCTGATGTCTGCAACTTTCATCAGTAAGTACACCTTTCGATGTTGATAGTATTGCTATTCCAAAACCTCCTATAACCACTGGTATTTTTTCTTTGTCCACATAAACCCTTCTACCTGGTTTACTTATCTTCTTAAGTCCTGATATTAATTTCTCCCCGTTAGAGGTATATTTTAAGGATATTCTCAAAACACCCTGCTTTCTATCTTTTAAAACTTTATAGCCTTTAATAAATCCTTTTTCCTTAAGTATTTTTGTTACCTCAAGCTTCAATTTTGAGGCAGGCATATCAACTTTTTCTGCCTTAATCATATTGGCATTTCTAATTCTCGTAAGCATGTCTGCCATTGGATCAGTCATCATAATTTCAACCTCTTTACCAGCTTGACTTTGTTACACCTGGAATCTGCCCTTTAAGCGCTAATTCCCTGAAACATATTCGGCACATCCCAAATTTTCGCAGGTAACCCCTCGGTCTGCCACAAATTCGGCACCTATTGTACTGCCTTACCTTAAATTTGGGCGGTCTCTTTGCTTTTTCTATCAAACATTTCTTAGCCATAAAACATTCCTTCTTAAATTTTCAACTTTCAATTTCTAAAAGGCATTCCTAAATATTTAATAAGGGCCTTCCCCTCCCCATTGGTCTTAGCTGACGTTGTAATTATCAAATCCATGCCGTAGATACTCTGAACTTTATCATAATCAATCTCTGGAAATATAATTTGTTCTTTAATCCCAAAGGCGTAATTACCTCTGCCGTCAAAAGACTTTGCAGATATACCCTTAAAATCCCTTATTCTCGGAAGCGCCAAACTGATAAACTTGTCAAGGAACTCATACATTCTGACGCCTCTCAGGGTAACCTTACACCCGACAGGCATCCCCTCCCTAAGCTTAAATCCAGCTATAGACTTCTTTGCCCTTGTAATAACAGGATTCTGCCCTGCTATGGTTGCAATCTCCTTTACCGCAGCATCTAAAAGTTTTATATTCTGAATTGCCTCACCCATCCCGACATTAAGAACTACACTCTTGAGCTTCGGCACCTGCATTACATTCCTGTACGAAAACTCTTTTATAAGGGCCGGTACTATTTCTTTTATGTATTTGTCCTTTAATCTTGCCATATTTATCGATTAATCCAGAAGCTCCTTGCAATTTTTGCAAATTCTAACTTTTGCTCCGTCTTCAAGTATTTTCTGCTCTATCTTTACAGGCTTATTACATTTAGAACAAATCAACATCACATTTGACCTGTGAATTGGAGATTCCTTTTCTATAATTCCTCCCTGAGTATATTTTTTGCTCGGTTTCATGTGTCTCTTTATAATATTTAGCTTCTCAATCAGAAGTTTTTCTTTCTTGGGGTAAACAGCAAGCACCCTTCCCTTTTTACCTCTCTCCTCGCCTGTTACCACCATCACCGTATCATCTTTCTTTATTCCAAGACCCATTATTTTTCCCCCAGTATAATTCTTATACTTGATTACATAGTTTAAAGAACCTCGGGCGCAAGAGAAACAATTTTCATATACTCCTTCCACCGAAGTTCTCTTGCCACAGGGCCAAATATTCTTGTACCAACGGGGTCACCCTCTGCGTTTATGAGCACAACAGCGTTCTGATCAAATCTTATATACGAACCATCAGGTCTCCGCGTTTCTTTTTTAGTCCTTACAACAACAGCCTTCGTAACAGCTCCCTTTTTTACATTGCTCTCGGGTAGCGCTTCCTTTATACTTACAACCACGACATCGCCCATGCCCGCGTATCTTCTTTGTGAGCCACCAAGAACCTTAATACATTGAGCTTTCTTTGCCCCTGAGTTATCAGCAACTTCTAACATGCTTCGATGTTGAATCATCGACTTTCCTTTTTAATATATTCAGACTTATTCTTGCCTCGGCGAGTCTGCCGTGGTGGATGATTCACCATGGCGAACAAGGACTCTCCATCTCTTGTCTTTACTAAAAGGCCTCGATTCAATAATAGAAACTTTATCTCCAATCTTGCATCTGTTATCCTTATCATGTGCTTTAAACTTTGTAATTTTCTTTATTGTCTTTTTGTAGATTGGATGCAAGGTCAGTCTCGTAACCGCTACCACAACGGTCTTATCCATTTTATCGCTTACAACTTCACCTGTACAAATCTTCTTTGCCATTTTCCCTTCCTGTTTTAACTTTTAGCATGTAACTTTTTCGTCTCAGCGAACCTGCCTATTGGCAGACAGGTCAGCCGAGGCTGTTAATTTTTCAGTTGTTACAGTTAAAATCCTTGCTATCTCTCTCCTAACCAGCATTATTCTCTTGGGGTTCTCAATTTCACCAGTTGTTTTCTGAAATTTTAAATTAAACAGTTCTTTCCTGAAGTTTGTTTCCTCCTGTCTCAATTCCTCAAGAGTCAATTCCCTTAAATCAGAGAGTTTTTTCATACCAGTTCACCCCGCTTAACGAATTTAGTCGCAACAGGAAGTTTATGTGAAGCAAGCCTGAAGGCTTCTCGTGCTACATCCTCGGTAACCCCAGCCATTTCATACATTACCCTGCCAGGTTTCACAACAGCAACCCATGATTCTGGAGATCCTTTTCCCTTTCCCATCCTTGTTTCAGCAGGCTTTTTTGTTAAGGGCTTATCAGGAAAAATCCTGATCCAGACTTTACAGCCCCTTTTTACATGTCTTGTTAGAGCCACTCTTGCAGCCTCTATCTGGCGGTTTGAAACCCACCCGGGTTCCAGAGACTTTAAGCCATATTCGCCAAAAGATACATCAGCACCTCTATAAGCTTTCCCGCGCATTCGACCCTTCATCATCTTCCTGAATTTAACTTTTTTAGGCATTAACATAACAAGTCCTCTTAAACTGCAGCTTCACTCCCTCCTACTTGAGGCGTACGTAATTCCGGGAGTATATCGCCTTTGAATATCCAGACTTTAACTCCGATTCTTCCATATGTTGTCTTCGCCTCAGCTTGCCCATATTCTATATCAGACCTAAATGTATGTAATGGCACCCTTCCCTGTCTATACCACTCCGATCGGGCTATCTCAGAACCGGCAAGACGTCCCGCACAAGCCACCCTAATACCCAATGCACCAAACCGTAAGGCCGAGGCAACAGCCTTTTTCATTGCCTTCCTGAAGGCAACCCTCTTTTCCAGCTGAAGGGCAATATTCTCTGCAACCAATTGAGCATCAACCTCTGGTTTTCTTATCTCTTTTATATCTATACCCACCTCTTTCGCTGTAAACTGCTCCAAATCCTTTTTAAGTTTGTCAACTTCTGCTCCTTTTTTACCAATAATTATTCCGGGCCTTGCAGTATGTATAATTACCCTTATTTTTTGCCCTGCCCTTTCCACCTCTACTTTAGCAACACCTGCATGAAAAAGATTCTTCTTAATAAGTTTGCGAATATTTAAATCTTCATGTAAAAGTGTCGTGTAATCTTTTTTAGCAAACCACTTTGAATCCCAGGTCTTTATTATCCCCAATCTGTTTCCTGTTGGATGTGTCTTTTGACCCAAAATCTACCTCCGTCTCAAAATTTCAGATTTACAATTTTGGATTTCGGATTTAATACCATTCCGCTCGAAGCGAGTCTCGCGAAGTCGCATCGACAATCCTCAATTCGAAATCCACAATATTTTTATTATTCTTCCAGTACCAATGTTATATGGCATGATCTTTTCTTTATAATATCCGCCCTGCCCATGGCACGAGGCATCATTCTCTTCATTGTAGGGCCCTGGTTAACAAGGACGTTTATTACCTTCATAGATTCAGGATCTGTCACTTTTTTTTGCTCCGCATTAGATATTGCCGACTTAAGAAGCTTTGCCACAATCCTTGCGGAACTATTCGGAATAAATTTCAGGCTTACAAGGGCGTCCCCTGCTTTCCTGCCCTTTATCAAGTCAGTAATCCTTCTTACTTTTCTTGGTGAAACCCTTGCATATTTAAGTATTGATTTTGACTCCATTAATAAATTCCCTTAAAATTCAGAATACTATTTCTTTCCTCCTGAAGTAGTTGATGCCTCTGCCTTCCTCCCCGAATGCGCTCTGAAAATCCTTGTAGGAGAAAACTCTCCGAGCTTATGGCCGACCATATTCTCTGTTATATAAACAGGAATAAATTTTTTGCCGTTATGTACCGCAAAAGTATGACCAATAAATTCTGGAACTATAGTAGACCTTCTCGACCATGTTTTAAGAACTCTCTTTTCTCCGGATTCATTCATCACTTGAATCCGCTTAAGTATTTTTGCATCTACATATGGGCCTTTTTTCAGAGATCGAGGCAAAGCATCCTCCCAAATAATTTAAAAATTATCCCGAAGCGTCAGGATTGAATTTTACTTCTTCTTCCTTCGTCTGACAATAAACCTGTCAGTCCTCTTGTTCTTTCTGGTCTTAACGCCTTCCGGCCTCCCCCACGGAGAAACAGGGGGTCTTCCACCTGAACTTTTGCCTTCCCCGCCTCCAAGCGGATGGTCTACAGGATTCATTGCAACTCCTCTTACAATCGGCCTTCTGCCAAGCAGCCGTCTTCTGCCCGCTTTGCCAAAAGAGATGTTCTCCCACTCAGCGTTTCCCACCTGACCGACGGTAGCCATACACTTAGAAGGAACCAGCCTGACCTCTCCAGATGAAAGTTTTATCTGACAGAATTTTTCCTCTTTTGCAACAAGCTGGGCAAAGCTGCCTGCGCTTCTGACAAGCCTGCCTCCCTGACCGGGCCAGAGCTCGATATTGTGAATTACCGTACCGGCAGGAATATTCTCTACAGGCAGGGCATTCCCTTCCTTTATCTCTGCATCCGGGCCCGAGGCAAGAGAATCACCAACATTCACACCCAGTGGAGCAAGAATATATCTCCTCTCACCATCTGCATACTTAAGCAATGCTATTCTAGAAGATCTGTTAGGGTCGTATTCTATAGTCTCAACAACCGAAGGGATACCTGGTTTATTTCTCTTGAAATCAATAATCCTATATGCCCTCTTATGGCCGCCGCCTCTATGCCATGCTGTAATACGTCCTGAATTATTTCTACCTCCGGTCTTTTTAATTGGCCGTAAAAGTGCTTTAAAAGGCTTGGTCTCTGTTATTTCAGAAAAATCAAAACCACTTTTAAAACGCGAACCCGGAGATGTCGGTTTGTATTTTTTTATAGCCATCTATATACCCTCTATAAAGTCCAGCTTCTCTCCCTCTTTGAGTACTACTACAGCCTTTTTCCAATCAGGTCTTTTACCTTCATATCTCCCCAGCCGTTTCTTTTTACCTTTACAATTTATCGTTGTGACACGATTCACTTTTACTTTAAATATTTCTTCAACTGCTTTTTTTATTTCTATCTTATTGGCATCTCTTGCCACTTTAAACAGCACTTTATTGTCCTTCTCTTTAAGCAAAGTACCTTTCTCTGTCAGAAGTGGACTTAAAAGGACCTCGTATGAAGTCTTCATCCCAGATACACCTCTTCCATCCGTTTAACAGCGTCTTTTATCATAAGGAGCTTTTTGTGTACAAGAACAGAATACACATGCAGTTCGTTAACTTTTGCAACATCAACTTTGGGCATATTCCGCGCTGCAAGCTCAAGCACCTTGTCTCTCTCAGCAACTATAATTAATACATTATTCTTAAGCCCAAGCCTTTCAAGCAGTTCTGCAAGAATTTTTGTCTTTGGTGCTGCGATAGATAAATCATCTATGACTATGAGTTCACCGTCCGAGAACTTGGCTGTAAGTGCAGAACTGAGAGCCGCCCATTTTACCTTTTTAGGCAGCTTGTAAGAATAGTCTCGCTGCAGGGGGCCGAAAACAGTACCCCCTCCTCTCCATAAAGGAGAACGGATACTTCCAGCCCTTGCCCTGCCAGTGCCTTTTTGTCTGTAAGGCTTTGCACCTCCACCGCTTACTTTACCTTTTGTCTTGGTAACCGCAGTGCCCTGTCTTTGATTAGCAAGATAATTACGGACAACTTCGTGGAGAACTCCTTTTTTTACTTTGGCGCCAAATATATCTGACGGCAGCTCAACCTTTCCCACCGGTTTATTATTTTTATTTAAAATATCTAATTGAAGCATTAATCATCCTTCCCTGCAAGAATTGATTCCTGCCTTATTATCAGATAGCCACCGTTAGAACCAGGCACTGAACCTTTAACAATCAGAAGATTTTGCTCTTTCTTCACATCTATAACTTCAATATTTTTTTTAGTTACTTTCTCGCTGCCCATATGCCCGGGGAGTCCTTTATTCTTCCAAACCCTTGAGGGATAAGAACTTTGCCCTATAGAACCGGGGGCCCTGTTAAACATAGAGCCATGAGAGCCGGGGCCGCCACTATAATTATGCCTTTTCATGACGCCCTGAAAACCCTTTCCTTTTGATATCCCGGCAATAGAAACCTTTTCGCCTTTATTGAAAATATCAACAGTAATGTAATCTCTAATTTTTTGCCCTTCCATTTTTATCTCTCTCAGAAAACGATATGGTGGAAGCGATACTTTTTTAAAATGTCCCAAACGCCCCTTTGGAACGTTTTTTTCTTTTTTTATTTCATCAAACCCCATTTGAACAGCCTTATAACCGTCCTTTTCTTTAGTCTTCGGCTGGATTACTCTGCAAGGACCGGCCTCTATGACCGTAACAGGTATAAGATAGCCTTCTCCGGAAAATACCTGCGTCATTCCCAGCTTTTTCCCAAGAATGCCTTTCATAACTTTATCTCCACATCAACACCTGCAGAGAGATCAAGTTTCATAAGGGCATCAACGGTCTGAGGTGTCGGATCCAGTATATCTATCAGTCTCTTGTGAGTCCTTATCTCAAATTGTTCCCTTGATTTTTTATCAACATGCGGAGACCTGAGAACTGTAATTTTTTGGATTTTTGTCGGCAGTGGCACAGGACCCGATACCTTTGCACCTGTCCGTTTCGCAGTCTCCACTATCTCTTTCACGGATTGGTCAAGCAACCTGTGATCATAAGCCTTCAGATTTATCCTTATTTTTTCGTTCATTTCCATTTTTTACTCTTCAATGCCAGTTTTTTCACTTATTCAATCACCTCAGTGACAACTCCTGCTCCTACTGTCCTTCCTCCTTCTCTTATTGCAAACCTTACCTCTTTCTCCATTGCTATCAACGATATCAGTT
>VAPB010822793.1_pt1 | contig 16071 bp, 27 predicted proteins | sample 3395101 | NCBI WGS metagenome assembly VAPB01 (sample SAMN08290433, study PRJNA428436) | hydrothermal vent metagenome | isolation source: Deep-sea hydrothermal vent chimney | place: Indian Ocean: Southwest Indian Ridge | reverse complement strand
GTCGTCACTGAGATTATTGAGTAGCCGGTTCCCGTCCGGAGTCCGTTCTCTGGACGGAAACTGATATGTTTCCAGGGTGGAATCGAGCAATTTTGCGCAAGGTCAAGAAAATCAACAGATTGCGCGGAGACGTACATGTGTACGTCGCACAAGAAATCCGGCAGATTGACGCTGAGATTGCGCAAAAGGGCCGTTTCCGGATGGAAACTGGCTGACGCTCACCATAACGAGCAGAAAGAGAGAAGCTGGAGTTGGCTGGCCAGAAAATCAGGATACGGCTCAAGGCTTACGAACATACTACTCTCGACCGTTCGGCCGAAGAGATCGTTCGTACTGCCAAGAGAACGGGGGCCCGTATTTCGGGGCCGGTACCGCTGCCGATCAAGCGGACGGTATACACGGTCCTTCGCAGTCCCCATGTGGACAAGAAATCACGCGAGCAGTTCGAAACACGTGTGCACAAGCGCCTTATCGATATCTACGACTCAACACCTCAGACCGTGGACGCTCTGATGAAGCTGGAGCTTCCCGCCGGTGTTGATGTCGAGATCAAGGTCTGAGGTTAAGAGAATACGATGAAAGGCCTGATCGGTAGAAAACTGGGCATGACCCAGGTCTTCGGCCCTGAAGGGGAAGCTATACCTGTAACCGTACTGGATGTCGCCGGCAATAACATTCTGCAGGTCAAAACGATCGACATAGATGGTTACGAGGCGATTCAGGTCGGTTACGGACAAAAGAAGCTGCACAGGGCCACAAAAGCGAACCGGACACGTGCAGAAGCGGCAGGTCTCGATTCTGCACCGCAGAGGATCTGGGAATTCCGCACACCCGATGCGTCCCTCTTCAATGTTGGGGATAAGATCGCCGTCGATTTCTTCCAGGCAGGCGATCGGGTGAAGGTAAGGGGAACCACCAAGGGAAGGGGTTTCGCCGGCGCCATAAAGAGGCACGGTTTCAGCGGTGGCACCCGCAAGACCCACGGTGGTGGTCCCAGTCATCGTGGAATCGGATCAGCGGGAATGAGCGCCGATCCTTCACGCACTCCAAAGGGTCGCAAACTGGCAGGGCAATATGGCAACAGGAAGTCAACTGTCAGCAACCTGCTTGTTGTCCATGTGAATGTCGAGGATGAACTCCTGCTGGTCCGGGGTTCGGTGCCGGGTCCTGTAAACGGACTGGTCAGAATCGAGCTGGTTACCGATACACCGCGAACCTATTCGACGACAGCTGCAGTCGAACCGGAAGAAACTGCAGATGGAACAGCAGGGCCGGTAGAACCGGCTGATGAAGCGGTTCGGGAAGATGTTGAGGTACCAGAGATATCAGAGGAAGAGTCAGAAGAGGGGAAAAGCGAGTAGTACGCCGATGGCTAAACTAAAAGTATACAACGACTCAGGGAACCTGACCAGTGTCACGGTCGATGTGGATGACCGTGTATTCTCCTCCGAGGGTGGAGAACACCTGATGTATGAAGCAGTAACACTTTATCTGGCAAACCGCAGACAGGGAACCCATAAAGTCAAAGAGAGATCTGAAGTCAAGGGTGGCGGCCGCAAGCCGTGGCGCCAGAAGGGAACCGGTCGGGCCCGTACGGGGACGATACGCAATCCCATCTGGAGAGGTGGAGGAGTTACCTTCGGACCGCGCCCCCGTAACTACGGCAGGCGAATGGGAGCCAAGATATCCCGCCAGGCCCGGATTGCCGCACTCTCTGCCAAGTGCAGGGAAGAAGCAGTCTATGCAACCGAGCCGGTACGTCCACCGGAGCCGAAGACCAGGCAGGTGGCAAATCTGTTGAAAACGATGAATCTGAATGGCAAAAAGGTTCTGTGGCTTGTTTCTGAGGGCAACGTCAATCTCCGACTCTCCGCGCGTAACCTTCCACACTGCCGGACGTTGCTGGCAACCAATGCGAATACTTACGACATTATCAACAGCGACGTGATCCTGATCGAGAAGGAAGCGATATCACCATTGCAGGAGATGCTCCTGAGATGAAGACAGTACACGATATCATCATCCGCCCTTTGATCACAGAGAGGGCGGCGATCATGAAAGAGGCTGAAAACAAAGTCGTCTTCCAAGTGGCAGTGGATGCCAACAAGAACGAGATAAAAGAGGCCGTCGAGTCAATCTTTGGAGTGACGGTGCTGGCAGTCCGCACGATGAACGTCAAGGGCAAGCTCAAAAGGATGGGACGTTTTGAAGGACGTCGTGCCGCATGGAAGAAGGCAATCGTGACGTTGTCGGAGGAGGACACTCTTGACTTCTTCGAAGGAGCGTAATCGAACATGGGACTGAAGAAGTATAAACCGACTACCGCCGGACAGCGGTTCATGAACGTCAGCGATTTTGCGGAAATAACAGCCGCCAGCCCCTACAAGCCCCTGACGACTGCGATGCGCAGGAAGGGTGGCCGGAATAATCACGGTCGTATCACCATGCGGCACAGAGGTGGCGGGCATAAGCGTCGATATCGCATCATCGATTTCAAGCGGGCCAAGCATGGGATTGCCGCACAGGTCGAGACAATCGAGTACGATCCAAACCGTTCGGCCAATATAGCACTGCTCAAATATGCTGACGGTGAGCGCCGTTACATCCTTGCTCCGGTCGGACTGAAAGTGGGTGACACGGTCGAGTCCGGTGAAGCTGTAGATATACGGCCCGGCAACGCAATGCCGCTGCAGAAAATCCCGCTGGGAAGCTTCGTGCATAACATTGAAATGAAGCCGGGCAAGGGTGGGCAGATAGCCAGGGGAGCGGGTGCCGCCGCCCAGCTTATGGCTCGAGAGCGGGGACACGCCATCCTTCGCCTCCCTTCGAAGGAAGTCAGGATGATTCCGCAGGAGTGTTTTGCCACCATAGGGCAGGTTGGCAACACCGATCATGAGAACATCACGTGGGGGAAAGCCGGCAGGATCCGCCACCGGGGGAGGCGACCGAGTGTTCGCGGTGTGGCGATGAACCCTGTAGACCACCCGCATGGAGGTGGAGAGGGTAAGAGCAGTGGAGGCCGGCATCCGGTAACTCCGTGGGGTGTGCCCACGAAGGGTCATAAGACGCGCAAGAAGGGGAAGGCGTCTGACCGATACATAATCCGTCGTAAAAACGTGAAAAAGTAAGGAGTGGACCGGGGATGTCACGATCGCTCAAAAAGGGGCCCTGGATCGAACCGTACCTGATGATGAAAGTCCAGGAGATGTCCCGTTCGGGGGACAGGAAAGTGATCAAGACGTGGGCACGACGCTCAACGATTCCACCTGAGTTCGTCGGGCACACATTTGCGGTGCACAACGGCAATAAATTCGTGCCGGTCTATATCTCCGAAAACATGGTAGGACACCGTCTCGGCGAATTCGCTCCCAGCCGTACCTTCAGGGAGCATGGTGGTAAGAAGGCCGAGCGAGTCGTAAGGCTGAAGAAGTAGGGAAAGGACAAACCCAGCTATGGAAGGCAAAGCAATAGCGCGTTACGTCCGGGTGAGTCCGCAGAAAGCACGCCTGGTTATCGATCAGATTCGTGGAGAGAGCGTTGAAAATGCGCTGAACACTCTTCACTTCAGCAAGAAGGCTGTGGCAATTCACATAGAGAAGACGCTTCGAAGCGCGGTCTCAAACCTTCTGTACAAGGAATCGGAGGAGGGCTCATCCGTACCGCCGGAACAATTCGTGGTCAGCGAGGCTTTTGTTAATGACGCATCTACCATGAAGCGCTGGCGGCCAAGATCGATGGGACGCGCTAACCCCATTCTAAAGCGATCGAGTCACATAACCGTTAAGGTTTCTGACGGCCTCGACGAGACCGCCACTACCGAAGAGGAGTAAACTTCTTGGGCCAGAAAACACATCCGATCGGATTTCGTCTGGGAATAGTCAAGGATTGGGATTCTAAGTGGTATGCAGAGGGAGCCAAATACGCCGACCTGCTCGACGAGGACCTGACTCTTCGCCGCTATTTGTGGCAGAGGCTCTCCCGGGCCGCTCTTTCGCGGATCGTGATCGAGAGGTTGCCGAAGAGGGTTACCGTCTCGCTCTATACCGCCAGACCTGGAGTCGTTATCGGGCGCAAAGGTACTGAAGTCGACAAGTTGAAAGAGGAACTTCAGCAGCTGACCGGGAAAGACATCTACATAAACATTCAGGAAGTGAAGCGTCCCGAAATTGACGCCCAGCTTGTGGCTGAGAGCATAGCGCGGCAGCTCGAAAGCAGGGTTTCGTGGCGGAGGGCCATGAAGAAAGCGATCGCCAGTGCGATGCGTATGGGGGCTGAAGGCGTTAAGATCACCTGCGGAGGCAGGCTGGGTGGTGCCGAGATGGGTCGAAGTGAGACCTACCACGAGGGGCGGGTACCGCTGCACACGCTCAGGGCAAATGTCGATTTCGCCCGCGAGACAGCCTTCACAACCTATGGCACCATAGGTGTAAAGGTATGGATGTTCCACGGCGAAGTACTCGGGCCTGAAGCTGTGGCAGAAGGAACGGATGAGGGCCCCAAAAAGGGCTCAGGCAAGCGTGGCAGAAAGTAGGGAATCGACTTCATGTTGATGCCGAAAAGGATAAAATATCGCAAACAGCAGCGGGGAAACTACTCCGGCAGGGCCAAGGGTGGAGTAACTGTCTCTTTCGGGGCCTTCGGATTGAAGGCTCTTGAGTCGGGATGGATCACCAACCGTCAGATCGAGTCTGCCCGTGTTGCCATGACGAGGTATGTCAAACGAGGCGGCAAGATCTGGATTCGCATCTTTCCTGACAAGCCGTTGACCGAGAAACCGGCCGAAACCCGAATGGGCAAGGGGAAGGGTAACCCTGAACACTGGGTTGCCGTTGTCAAGACCGGCCGGGTTATGTTCGAAATCGAAGGTGTGAGTGAAGAAGCCGCGAGAGAGGCATTCCGTCTCGCGTCGCACAAGTTGCCGATAAAAACGGCCTTCGTAACACGGGAGGAACTGGGATGAAAGCCTCAGAATTCCGTGAATTGATGCCTGACGAGAGAATCACCAGGCTGAATGATCTGAAAGAGGAGCTGCGAGGATTGCGGTTCGGACACGTCATGCAGCAGGTCTCCAATCCACTGGAGATCAGAGAGATCCGTCGCGACATCGCCAGGTTGAAGACAATCATTGCAGAAGAGGCCGGAAATACGGAAAGAGGGCCCGCGGAGGGCTCAGCCGTTGAGGCCGGAGGTGAAGAGGTATGAGCGAGCGCGGCCTGCGCAAGGTCAGGACCGGACGGGTTACAAGCACCAGAATGGACAAAACCATCGTGGTAACGGTGGACAGGCTTGTCCGGCATCCTCTCTACGGCAAGACGCTCAAGAGGCGTTCGAAGCTGTATGCCCACGATGCCGGGAACATCTGCAGTGAAGGCGACATAGTCAAGGTGGAAGAGACACGTCCGTTCAGCAAAACGAAGTGCTGGCGGTTGGTAGAGATCGTTAAGAAAGCCACAGGTTGACAGGCTGAGGACGGATCATGGTCCAGGTCGAAAGCAGACTGAGAGTGGCGGACAACACCGGTGCCAAGGTGATCCAGTGCATAAAGGTGCTGGGTGGTACACGGAGGCGTTACGCACGGGTTGGCGATGTGATCGTCATCACCGTCAAGGACGCTATCCCCGGAGGTGCCGTCAAAAAGGGTGAAGTTAAGAAGGCGGTAGTCGTACGCACACGTAAGGAGCTGCGCCGCAAGGATGGCTCGTACATAAGGTTCGATGAGAACGCCGGTGTACTGATAAACGATGCCGGGGAACCGATCGGAACCCGCATCTTCGGGCCGGTAGCGCGCGAATTGCGGGAGAAACAGTTCATGAGGATTGTCTCGCTGGCACCCGAGGTACTGTAACAATGCATATTCGAAAGAACGATCAGGTCATAGTGATCTCCGGCAATGAGCGGGGCAAGACAGGCAAGGTCCTGAAGACCTACCCCAGGACCAATCGAATCATTGTCGAAGGGATCAACTTCATAAAGAAACATACCCGGCCTACTCAGACCAATCCCCAGGGGGGAATAGTGGAGAAGGAAGCCACGATCAATGCCAGTAACGTTATGGTTGTCTGTCCGAAGTGCAATGAAGGTGTCAGAACCCGTTCGATGGAGTTAACCGGCAGTGACAGCAGAGTGCGACACGTACGGGCATGTGCCAAATGTGGCGAGATGGTAGGGGGTGAAGGGTAATGGAAAAGCCGAGAATTCAGGTCCGCTACGAGGAAGAAGTGCTTCCGAAGCTGAAGAAGCAGTTCAACTACAAGAACGATTACCGGGTACCCAGGCTGGCCAAAATCGTGGTTAACCGGGGTGTTGGCGATGCAACACAGGATTCGAAGCTCCTCGAAGTAGCCGTGGAGGAGCTGACTACGATTACCGGGCAGCAGGCGACGGTCAGGAGGGCAAGGCGATCTGTAAGCAATTTCAAACTTCGCGAAGGCATGGCGATTGGGGCGAAAGTGACTCTCCGTCGTCGGCACATGTACGAGTTCCTCGATCGCCTGATTACGATCGCCCTGCCGCGTGTTCGGGACTTCCGCGGCGTGAGCAGGAATTCATTCGACGGACACGGCAATTATAACCTGGGGTTGGTGGAGCAGATCGTCTTCCCCGAAATCGATTACGACAAGATATCAAGAATTGACGGAATGAATGTGGCCATCGTTACAACAGCCGAAACAGATGAAGAAGCCCTTGCGCTGCTTCGGGAACTCGGCATGCCATTCCAGAGGCAGGAGGCATAGGGTCAAGTGGCAAAGAAATCAATGGTAGAGAAGGCAAAGAGAACGCCGAAATTCTCAACCCGGGGAGTAAACCGGTGCCGCCAGTGCGGTCGTCCGCGAGCCTATATGAGGCGATTCGGACTCTGCCGCATCTGTTTCAGAACCCTGGCACTCGAGGGAAAAATCCCCGGGGTAAAGAAAGCTTCCTGGTGATTTCCATCCGGAATCTGTTCCATGGATCGTGTATCCAGCCGGGGCTGGAACGCAAACAGCCACAAAACCATCTGTTTCTGATCTGGAAATCTGATAAAAAACATTCAGCGTCCAAGAGTATGAGGAGCCAGGATTTCGAATGAGTATGACCGATCCGATAGCCGATATGCTGACCCGAGTGAGAAATGCGGCAAGAGCTGGACATCCCAGAGTGGATATCCCGGCATCGAAACTCAAACTGGAGATCGCCAGGATACTGCGCGATCACCATTACATACGCGGTTACAGGTTTACTGAGGATGATAAGCAGGGCGTCTTGAGGGTCTATTTGAAGTACACGGAGGACGAAAAACCCGTATTTCATCAGCTCAGACGGGTCAGCAAGCCTGGTTTGCGCAAATACGTCAAATCGGATGAGATCCCCAGGGTGAAGAGGGGACTCGGAATAGTGATCCTTTCTACATCTAATGGAGTTCTCAGTGACCGGGAGGCACGCAAGCGGGGAGTCGGAGGCGAAGTCCTCTGCACCGTCTGGTAGGAAGAAGGAGCATTACAAACCATGTCACGAGTGGGGAAAGAGCCGATAGTCATACCGAGTGGAGTGGAGGTGACTATCGAAGGTCAGGCGGTTTCGGTGTCCGGCCCGAAAGGGAGCCTGAGCGATGTTGTGCCTGATCCGATTCGGGTTATCAGAGACGGTGATGAACTGCGCGTTGAGCGTCCATCGGATATTCCCCGCAATCGCAGCCTCCACGGCCTGAGCAGGACAATGGTCGCCAATATGGTAACCGGTGTCACAGAGGGGTACACGAAGGTCCTGGAGCTGGTCGGAATCGGGTACCGTGCCGAAATCAGGAATGGGAACCTGCTGCTTAATCTCGGGTTCAGTCATCCGATCCTGGTGAAGGCACCGGAAGGTGTTGAATTCGTCGTACAGCAGGACGGCAGTATTACGGTCAGCAGCATCAACAAGTACCTCACCGGTCAGGTTGCGGCGAATATCAGGGCGCTCAGGCCTCCGGAGCCTTATAAGGGCAAGGGAATCCGTTACCGCGGTGAGTACGTACGTCGCAAGGCCGGAAAAGCCGGTGCTGCGGGCATAGGTTAAGAGGGGGAATCATGCCAGCAGGATTCGTTGAGAAGAACACCGTGGCCCTGAGGGACCGTCGCCGTCGTCGTATCCGAAAGAAAGTAAGGGGTACTGCCCGGCGTCCCCGGCTTTCAGTGTTCAGAAGCAATAAGCATATCTATGCACAGATCATTGACGATGACCTTGGTCGCACCCTTGCCCAGGCCTCTTCCAGAAATCTTGGAATCAAAGATTCGTGCAAGACAGTTGAAGCTGCAAAGCAGGTGGGCAAGACCCTCGCCAAATCGGCCATAGAGGCTGGTGTTGAGGAAGTGGTGTTTGACAGGGGAGGGTATCTGTATCACGGCCGCGTCCAGGCTCTTGCCGATGGGGTAAGAGAGGGCGGTCTGCGTTTCTAATGAAAGTCTGCAAGGTAACTGAGAGGGAGCTGCAATAGTGGCCGGGATAAATCCTGAAATGCTCGACCTTGAGGAGAAGGTCATTTACATCAACCGGACAGCAAAGGTTGTCAAGGGAGGCCGTCGTTTCCATTTCAGTGCGATAGCTGCGGTAGGGAATGGCAACGGGATCGTTGGTGTTGGGATCGGCAAGGCCAATGAAGTGGCCTCGGCCATCCGTAAGGCCAATGAGAATGCGCGCAAGAACCTTTTCCGCGTGCCGATCATAAACGGTACGATTCCGCATGAGCAGATAGGCGTGGCAGGTGCCGGACAGGTACTTCTGAAGCCTGCCGGACCCGGTACCGGTGTTATCGCCGGGGGGCCTGTACGCGCTGTACTCGAATCCGCCGGTGTGAGGAATATCCTCACCAAGTCGATGCGCAGCAACAACCCGCACAACGTTGTGAAGGCCACGGTCAACGGTCTCCAGCAGCTGGAGTCTATCGGTCAGGTTGCCAGGCGCCGCGGAATCGAAGTTTGGAATGTGCTGGGTATTGATGAGAAATCCTATCACAAGCGCCAGCAGAAACTAGAGGAACAGATGTTGAAGGAAGCCGAGACTGCCGTTCAGCGTGCCGAGGCAGATCAGGAGCGTGCACAATCAGACGCTCGGACCAAAGTGGAGAAGCGCAGGAAGAAATCCCGGAAGAAGAGTGAAGCCGCCGGCAAAGATATCTCTAAAACTGATGCTGAGGAAGTAACCGAAGATCTGCCGATAGCCGGGCAGGAGATGGAAGCTGAAGCTCCAGTCGAAGAGAGTGTGACCGTCGATACAGCTGAAGAAGATACAGCAGTTGAAACTGAACTGGAAGAGAAGGCCGGAGCAGAAATGGTGGAAGAGGAAGCAGCGGCTGTTGAAGAGGAAGCAGGACCGGAGAAATCTGAGGAAAGACCTGATGACGAGCCGGATGTTGATGAGGCCGGCACGCAAGAAAAGGAATCTGAATAGAGATGGCGGAGGGCAGAAAGGCATCAGCCAGGAAAACAACGGCTAAAAAGAGAACTGCCGGGAAAACTGCGGCCAAAAAGAGCACTGCCGGGAAAACCGCTTCCAAGAGCACGAAGAAAACTGCTGCAAAGAGTTCCGCCAGAAAGGTAGCGCCCAGGCAGAGCCCTTCTGAGAGAAAGGTGGTCTCGAAGAAGGTTGAAACAAAGAAGGCCGCACCAACCACCAGGACTCCTGCCGATACAGGGCGTCTTCGAATAACACAGGTGCGCAGTCCTATCGGCCGGCCGGAGAAGCAGAAGGCAACTCTGCGTGCGCTGGGATTGCGAAAGATAAGTCAGAGTGTGGAACACAAAGATACACCGGTCATCCGCGGCATGGTGAACAGAGTGATTCACCTTGTAATGGTAGAAGAACTGCCGGCATAGGCATCTGAACTGATCAAAGGGATCGAGATGGGACGTTACGATATAAAACCGGCAGATGGCAGCCACCGGTCCAGAAAGCGAATCGGTCGTGGAACGGGTTCGGGGACGGGGAAGACCGCCGGTAAAGGAACCAAAGGGCAGAAGTCCAGATCAGGGTACTCATATCGAGCCTGGTTTGAAGGAGGACAGATGCCGCTGCAGAGAAGGGTTCCGAAACGGGGCTTTACCAATATTTTCAAGGTGCCCTACCAGGTCGTTAACCTGAGTGATCTGGAGAGGATAAAGGGTGAGGAGGTCGACAAGGAGATCCTGAAGGAAATAAGGCTGATACGGTCTGTGAATAAACCTGTTAAGATATTGGGTAACGGTAGGATACAGAAAATATATAATGTAACAGTCGATGCTTTCTCTGCATCTGCCAGAGAGGCGATTGAGGCAGCAGGCGGTAAATGTATCGCACTGGAAGTACCGAAACTGAAAACGAAGCCGGCACGAAAGATTCGGGCTGAGGAGCCGGTCGAAGATGCAGCAGTTGATGCTGATCTGGCTGAAACAGGATCAGAATCAGAAATAGAAGCGGTAAAAGATGAGCCGGGGAACGTGCCGTGAGCGTGTTTGATCGATTCCAGAACGTATTCAAGATACCGGAACTGAAGAAGCGGCTGCTCTTCACGATTGGGATAATCGTGATTTACCGGGTTGGTGGACACGTTCCATCGCCCGGGATCGATCCGGTTGCACTGGGTGAGTATCTGAACCAGCAGAGCGGTACGCTCTTTGCGCTCTACGACATGTTTACCGGTGGTGCGCTGGGCAGGGCAACGGTCTTCGCGCTCGGGATCATGCCCTACATCTCCGCCTCGATTATCCTGCAGCTTCTAGGGGCAACCATGCCCTACTTCCAGCGACTGCAGAAAGAGGGGGAGGAGGGTCGCAGGAAGATCAACCGGTACACGAGGTATGGAACAGTACTGATCTGTATGGGACAGTCGTGGGGAATGAGTGTGTGGCTGCAGAGCCTGAGGACCGCAAGCAACCTGGCAGTCGTACCTGCACCGGGACTGGGGTTCCAGCTGCTCACAATGCTCTCCTTTACTACCGGGACGATCTTCATCATGTGGCTGGGTGAGCAGATAACCGACAGGGGTATCGGTAACGGAATCAGCCTTATCATCTATATCGGTATCGTCGCGGTCTTCCCGCAGGCATTGATAGGTGAAATCAGACAGGTTGCCGCAGAGAACAAGACGCTGATCGAATTCGTTCTCACCTTCGGACTGATGTACCTGGTAACGATGGGGGCCGTGCTGCTGACCCAGGGAGTGCGAAAGATCCCGGTACAGTATGCAAAGAGGGTGGTAGGTAGAAAGGTGTATGGTGGACAAGCCACCCATATACCTTTGCGTATCAACACCGCAGGAGTGATCCCGATAATCTTCGCTCAGGCGTTGATGTTCATCCCTCAGACTGCGCTGACCTTCTTCCCGGAGAACGATTTCTTCCTGATGGTTCAGAGCTGGTTCAATTTCGACAGTCCGATCTACTGGTTCTTTTACGGTACGCTTATCGTATTTTTCGCCTTCTTCTATACAGCGGTTGTGTTCAATCCTGTGGACCTGGCTGAGAATATGAAAAAGTATGGCGGATTCATCCCCGGCATCAGGCCGGGCAAGAAGACAGCAGAGTACGTGGAACGTGTGCTGGGCAGGGTTACTTTCCCCGGTGCACTCGGACTGGCGTCTCTTGCCGTACTTCCCTACGCGCTTGTCAGGTACTTCAACCTGAGCGTTTCGATGACGGACTTCTTCGGAGGTACCGGTCTGCTGATTATCGTGGGTGTGGCGCTCGATACGCTTCAGCAGATGGAGTCGCATCTGATGATGCGCCATTACGAAGGTTTCACCAAGGCGGGCAAGATCCGCGGAAGAGTCGGTCGTGGATAGCCGGGATCCGAAAGCTCTGATGGTTATTCTTCTCGGCCCCCCCGGGGCCGGCAAGGGTACTCAGGCCAGACGTATTGAAGAGGAGTTCGGTGTCCCTCATATAAGCACGGGAGACATACTGCGTGAACATGTCACGCTTGAAACTGAGCTGGGGCAGAAGGCACAGCAGTACATGGAGTGCGGCGAGCTGGTGCCCGATCAGCTGATCATCGATCTGATCGCGGATCGTATCGGTCAGCCCGATGCAGCAGAGGGCTTTCTGCTGGATGGTTTTCCTCGGACAACCCGGCAGGCGGTCGTGTTCGAAGAGTTCCTGAATAACAGGCAGCTGAAGCTGGATACAGTCTTGCTGTTAGATGTTGAGGATGAGCAGCTGATAGCCCGGATCAGCGGCAGATATCTGTGCAGGGATTGCGGAAGTGATATAAATGTTGCGGAACTCGAATCGATGCCCGAATCGTGTGCGTATTGTGACGGAGAGCTGTACCAGAGAGAAGATGACCGGGAAGAAACGGTAAAGAATCGGCTTCAGGTCTATCGCAGGCAGACCGCTCCGCTTGTGGAGTACTATCGGGGGCAGGGTCTGCTGAAGAAAGTGGACGGCAGCGGAACAGTGGAGGATGTCGCCCGGCGTGTCACTGAAACCCTGAAACAGGAGCAGGGCCAGGAGGCATGATATACATCCGTTCGGCCGAAGAAATCGTCCTGCTGAGAGAAGCCGGCCGTCTGGTTGCACAGGCTCACGAAGTAGCGGAAAAGCTGATCACCCCGGGCAGGAGAGGTGATGTCATTGACAGGGAGGTCGAAACCTTCATACAGGACAATGGTGGACGCCCGGCTTTCAAGGGTTTCCGCGGATTTCCCGCGAGTGTCTGCCTGAGCCTGAACAATGAGGTCGTACACGGCATCCCCGGCAGGGAGACGCTGAACGAGGGAGATGTAGTCAGTCTGGATATCGGAGTCGAGAAGGACGGTTACTTCGGTGATTCAGCCTGGACATACATAGCTGGAGAAGACCTCCAGGGAGCCTCGGAACTACTCGAGGTAACCAGAGAGAGTCTGATGCGGGGTATCAGAAAAGCCGTTGAAGGCAACCGCCTCTTTGACATCAGCCACGCTGTTCAAACGTGGGTTGAAGCGAAGAATTACAGCGTTGTCAGAGAGATGGTGGGTCACGGGATCGGGACTCAAATGCATGAGGAGCCCCAGATACCGAATTACGGGCCTCCGGGCAAGGGACCATTGCTGAAGGCAGGAATGGTCTTAGCCATCGAACCGATGGTGAACCAGGGGACCCACGAGATAATAACGTTGAAGGATGGATGGACCGCAGTGACCAGGGATGGCGGTCTTTCGGCCCATTTCGAGCACTGCGTTGCGATCACTGACGGGGAACCGCAGGTACTGACTCTACCTTAGCTGGATCTCCCCGCTCCAACTCGGAGGCAAGTTTGGCAAAAGAAGAACCGATACTTGTCGAAGGTATAGTGGTAGAGCCGCTCCCAAATGCAACTTTCAAAGTTGAACTGGATAACGGTCACGAAGTTCTGGCTCACATATCGGGGAAAATGAGAATGCACTACATACGGATTCTTCCCGGTGACCGGATTCAGGTGGAGCTGTCGCCGTACGATCTGACCCGCGGCAGAATCACATATCGGTACAAATAGCTGCTGATCGTCTGACGATCTCAGCAAACAGCCGCAGAAAAACCAGGAGGCACTGCGTAGGACAGTGAGACTGTGCCGGATGCGGCCGGGAGAAAAACGATGAAAGTTCAGAGCTCGGTAAAGAAGATCTGCGAGCACTGCAAGATAGTGAAAAGAAAGGGCGTTGTTCGGGTGATCTGCAAGAATCCCCGTCATAAACAGCGCCAGGGCTAAAATTTCAGATGGACCTGAGGGAGTAACCATATGGCTAGAATAGCCGGCGTCGATATCCCCCGAACCAAGCACGTCAGTATTGCACTGACATACATCTTCGGGATAGGACGCAGTACGGCTCTGGATATATGCAGGGCCGCAGGAGTGGAACCGGAGAAGAAGGTCGAAGAACTGACTCCGGAAGAAGTTGCCGCGATCAGGGACGATATCCAGATCAACCGCAAGGTGGAGGGTTCGCTTCGAGCGGAAGTGAACATGAACATCAAACGGCTGATGGATATCGGTAGCTACCGTGGGCTGCGGCATCGCAGAGGTTTGCCGGTGCGCGGCCAGCGCACGCGTACCAATGCCCGGACCCGCAAGGGTCCCAAGGGTAGGTTCGGTCGACGATAATTAGAGGCGAATTGGACACAAGGCGATAAGGAGTAGTTGGTGGTAAAGCAAGCCAAGAAAAAGGGCAAAGGAAGAAAAAAGGTCAAGAAGACCGCCGACGCCCACGGGATCGCCCACATCAAGGCGACCTTCAACAATACCAATATCACGATCACTGGTGTGAACGGGGATGTGGTGTGCTGGTCGACTCCGGGAACCGCTGGTTTCAAGGGAAGCCGCAAGAGCACACCGTTCGCTGCGCAGATGGCTGCCGATAAGGTCGCGAAGGAAGCGATGGCCGCAGGCGTGAGATCTGTCGAGGCCTGGGTCAAGGGTCCTGGATCCGGACGTGAATCTGCGATCCGGTCGCTGCAGGCTGCCGGCCTTGAAATCACAGCGATCAAAGACGTCACCCCGATACCTCATAACGGTTGCCGTCCGCCAAAACGGCGCCGGGTATAGATTGTTCAGAAGGGATTAGAGAGGAATGGCCCGTTACACCGGTTCTGTTTGCAAGCTGTGCCGCCGCGAGGGGATGAAGATCTTCCTCAAAGGAGAGCGATGCCTCAGCGAGAAGTGTTCGATCGACAGGCGAAACTATCCTCCGGGTCAGCACGGCCCGAGCATGAGACGCCGCAAGCCGAGCGACTATTCAATTCAGCTCAGAGAGAAGCAGAAAGTTAGGCGGATCTATGGAGTGCAGGAAGCCCAGTTCCGCAATTACTTCAAGAAAGCAGCACGCAGCAAGGGAACGACAGGCGAAGTGCTCCTGACGATTCTCGAATCGAGGCTCGATAACGTTGTTTACCGTCTCGGATTCGCCCCATCACGGATCGCCGCCCGCCAGCTGGTCAGGCACAGGCATCTCATCGTGAACAGCAGGATCGTGGATATCCCGTCCTATCTGGTCAAGGCGGGAGATGTAATCGAAGTGAAAGAGCGTTCGCGCTCTCTGGACGTGATCCAGGAGTCGATGAAGCATTTCGGTCGTCGGGGCGAGCCGGGCTGGCTTTCGCTCGACAAAGCGAAGATGGCCGGCCAGGTGGTGCAGGCTCCGACGCGTTCTGACGTGGTTATCGAGATTAACGAGCAGCTCATAGTTGAGCTCTACTCCAGGTAGTCAAAACAAACCTATCGGACGAAAAAGGGTACCTGCTATATGAAGTGGAAGAACCTGACAATGCCGGAAGGCATCGAGTGGGACAATAAGAGTTACACACGCACCTACGGGAAGTTCACAGCCGGGCCTCTGGAGAGCGGATTTGGAGTTACCCTGGGCAATTCTCTGCGCAGAGTGCTGCTATCCAGCATCCAGGGCGCAGCGATTATCTATGTGAAACTGGATGGCGCTCTTCACGAGTTTGCGAGTATTCCAGGTGTTCTGGAGGATTACACCGATTTTCTCCTCAACCTGAAAGGCGTGAGAGTAGAGCTGCACGAGGACGAGCCTGTAACAGTGACTCTCGAAGCTGAAGGCCCTGGCGTTCTCACAGCCAAGGAGATACAGATCTCGAAGGATTTCACCATCCACAATCCCGATCACTACGTGGCAACTCTCGACCAGGATGCCAGCCTGAAAATGGATGTCACGATCGGACACGGTCGCGGATACGTGCCTGGCGAAGAGATGGAGGATCCTGAACTTCCGATCGGGCTTATCCCCCTCGATGCCGTTTTCTCTCCCGTCCTTAAGGTCAACTACGAGGTGGAGAATGTGCGCGTGGGGCGTCGGACCGATTTCGAACGGCTGACTCTGGAAGTGTGGACCGACGGCTCCATCGAGCCGGTTATGGCGGTTAGCCATGCGGCCAAGATCATGAAGGATCATTACATGATCTTCATGGCTTTCGAAGAGGAACCGGAAGAAGAGACTGTTCCCGAGATCGAAGAGGAAAGCCTGCGGATCCACGAGCTGTTGAAGATGCCCGTGGACGAGCTGGAACTGAGCGTGCGTTCGGCCAACTGCCTGCATGCGTCCAACATCAAAGTTATCGGCGATCTGGTGCAGAAGTCGGAATCGGAAATGCTCAAGTACCGCAACTT